>Ga0209494_1000195_pt1 | contig 25729 bp, 20 predicted proteins | sample EN1Hudseemescosm_FD_184628 | JGI IMG/M metagenome (GOLD analysis project Ga0209494, IMG submission 184628) | Methane-oxidizing microbial communities from mesocosms in the Hudson Canyon - EN1B Hudson Canyon (SPAdes) (version 2) | ecosystem: Environmental > Aquatic > Marine > Cold seeps | place... | reverse complement strand
TTGTTTTTGCAAACTCTATTTTATTTTCAACAATCAGTGCCTTGAGTCTCTTTAGACGGTCAATCCTCGTCGCATAGGTGACTTCGCCCTCAGCACGAAACTTGCTTCGCTGCAGTTCGACTAGCGCCTCCAGATTTTGAGTATGTAATGTAGTGACGTTTTCGTATTTAGTTGTGCTCATAATTTCGCTCTCTGGTTAATCTGCATTCGTTCTATTTTTTTATTACCCAAGCATCCTTAGATTGCCTGCAGCAATGTACACCGACGAAGTATCTCTGACGTTGTGCTTTTTGCTCTCCCATTAATTACAACGATTGAACTCACGAGTAATAAGGAATGTTTAACTATATAACTGACCAATGGTCATTTCAAGGTCTTTTGTTTGATGAGATAAGAGACTGGTACCTCTAATTGTGTGACACCTTGTGTGACAAAATGTATCAAATTGAAAGCTAGAAGAAGTAAAACCCCCTTAAAAACAGGGGGTTATCTTTAGATGGTGGAGGCGGCGGGAATTATTCAGGCTCTGCCTTCACCCCTTTGGGGTCGCCATCGCTATCGCTCCTGCGCTGTCTCGCCACCTTTCTATTGAAAGAGGGGCTCGGCTTAAACCCGCTGCGCGGAGCATACATCGCTACGCTCTAGCCAAAAAAAACCCAACTCATTCGGGTTGAGGTCTATTTTTGGTGGAGGGGCAGGAATTGATATTAGACTGTACGTCACTGATAAATATAGAGTTATTGAGTTTAAAAATCCGCTGTTGTTACATCCTTTGTTACATTGAATAATCCATTACCCCTCTGCAATACGGTTTTAAAATATTTAAGCGAAGCTTAAATTCCCTTAAAAACCTTCCCTTCTTTCATCACAAAATCGACATTTCTCAACGCTGAAATATTGATACTTGGATCTTCGTCAACGGCGATCAGATCTGCGTATTTCCCCACTTCAAGACTTCCCAGAATCTTCGACTTACCCAAGTTATCAGCACCATTGACAGTGGCGGTTTTAATCGCTTCAAGAGGTGTCAATCCCGCAGTTACCAACAATTCAAATTCACGTGCATTTAACCCGTGATTGGAGACATAGCTATCTGTCCCAAAAGCAATTTTTACTCCAGCTTTATGGGCTCGCCGCACATTCTCTATCATTCTTGGACCTACCTGAAGCGCTTTATGACGCACCGATGCTGGAAAAAATGAATTGGGGTCAGTACTAATTTCTGTTACTGACACACCCGCCAAAAGAGTAGGAACCAGATAAGCACCTGTGCGACGAAACAGTTGAAACGACTCTTTATCAGCAAAGGTGGCATGTTCAATCGAATCTACTCCTGCCCGCAATGCCGCATTAATACCATCCGTGCCATGGGCATGAGCGGTCACTTTGCGACCCAGTGCATGTGAAGTGTCAATAATTGCCTTGAGCTCGTCATTAAAAAATTGTTGCCCGGTACCCGCGGCGGTTTCCGACAATACCCCCCCAGTTGCAACCAATTTAATCTGATCCGCAGAGCGTCTCACTTGCTCACGCACCGCGCGACGACAGTCAGCTACACCATCACAAATGCTACTGTATTTAATAACGTCAAAAACCTCATCTCGATAGCCATGACGTTGACCATGACCACCAGTTGGCGAAATAGTATGGCCAGCAACAAAAATTCGAGGACCGTCAATAAAACCCATATTAATTGCATCACGCAGCGCAAATATCGCGTCATCACCACGCGCACCTAGGTCACGAATAGTCGTAAATCCCGCGTCTAACATCAGTTGGGCGTTGCGTATACCGAACATGGCGGTATCAGCATCCGAACGTTCCACAGTGGCCAGCTTCGTTTTTGGTCCTAGCTCATCGGTAACATGCACATGGCCATCGATAAGACCTGGCATGACAAACATATCCTTCAGATCATGCAGGGTCAGAGAGTCTTTCGGGTCGTCCACTATCGCACTTGCATCGATATACCCTGGCTTTATGGCATCAATCTTTCCATTGCGAATAATAATTGACTGCTTAAACTTTACTGAGTCCCCCGGCACCGCCATTAACCGACCCGCATACACCACAACAATATCATCATCAGCACTTGCCACTGGTAGCATAATGATAACACTGAGTATAAAAAACAGAACAATATCTAAAGACTTCTTTATCATGATTTATGTCTCCCCAATGGTTGATACATTAGATCTCTCGCAACAATTCCCTGCCAATAATGACACGCTGAATTTCACTGGTCCCCTCATATATTGTCGTTACACGCGCATCACGTGCATATCTCTCGAGTGGTACTTCCCGAGTGTAACCTAGACCTCCCATAAGTTGAATCGCTGTGTAGCAGACCTGGTTAGCAGTTTCAGTAGCATGCAATTTGGCCATGGACGCCTGTTTCGAAAATGGCTGTCCCTCTTGTTTCATACAAGCAGCACTCATCAACAATAATCGGGAGGCCTCTAACTGCGTATAGGCATCGGCCATCATCCATTGCGGACCCTGCAAGTCCGAGATGCTACTCCCAAACTGTTGTCGCTCGGTAGTATATTTCCGGGCATAGTCCATTGCAGACTGTCCTATTCCAAGAGCCAGGGAGCCAATACCAATACGCCCCCCTGACAGTTCGCTCAACGCAATTCGAAAACCATCGTTCAGCACGCCCATCAATGCAGATTTCGGTATGCGGCAGTCGTCGAATATAACAGTATTGGTAGCAGAACCGTGCTGACCCATTTTTTCTTCTGCCTTCCCAATAATCAGTCCTGACGTTCCGGCCTCCACCAAAAAGCATGAGATGCCCTTCCCTTTGGCGGCCATGGGGTCAGTAACCGCACAGACAACAAATATCCCTGCATATTCAGCACTGCTGATCCATATTTTGGTTCCATTTAACACCCATTCATTATTATCTAACACTGCCGATGTCTTCATTCCTGCTGGATCAGATCCGACTCCAGCTTCCGACAGGCAGAAACCACCCGCGGCATAGTCACCCGAACAGAGTTTCGGCAGATAACGTTGCTTTTGTTCCTCACTGCCTATCGCTTGGATAACCTCTCCGACCATATTGGTCACGGACATGGTCACCGCTGTAGAGGCGCAGACACGGGCGACTTGGGTTAAGGCCAAACTAAACGCTACCACACCAGCATCACTTCCGCCGTATTCAGACTTAACGTTGAGGCCCATAAAACCGAGCTCGGCCAGCTGTTTCAGATTGTGCAGAAAAAGGGCTCGCTCCGCAGCTTTGTCATCACCCCGATCTAGTGCTTTAGCGGCAGGTTCAAGCACGCTATTAGCGAATTTACATGCCATATCTTTGATCATTGTCTGTTCTTCGGTAAGAGAGAGCTTCATCTTTTGGCTGTTATTTCATTAACTAGCCAAGGGTTTTCTTTTAAATACCGACGCTCAAACTCATCGATAGACTCGATATGCATTAAGGTACTGCCAATTGCATCCATTCCCAACAGAAGCGCTTCCTTGCGCATAGAATCAATCTCAAACTTGATATCACTATTATTCTCAAGGAAGATTTTTTGCGCGGGTAAATCAATACTCACACTACCTACGGGTCCGGAAGAGAGCAAACGCGCCAGCTCTGACATCTTCTTTTCATCAAGTTCTATCGCCAGAAGTCCATTGCGTTGGCAGTTATCATAAAAAATTCCCGAGTAAGTGGTGCCAATTAAGGCACGGATACCGAGCTGTTTTAACCCCCATACGGCGTGTTCACGGCTAGAACCACAACCAAAGTTTGGACCAACAGCGAGAAATTTGGCTCCCCGCCATGCAGTTTGGTTAAGCACAAAATCAGGGTTTAGATCACCTGATGCCAAGAACCGCTGATCAAAAAACACCCCTCGGTCGAGACCTTTACGATCAATTCCTTTCAAGAACTGTTTGGGCATAATTACATCGGTATCAATATTTGCTGCCAACATCGGTGCTACCTTGCCGATGACAACATTAAATGCTTCCATCAATCGTTCTCCATACTGACTCTGCGAACATCACATAGGTGACCATTTATGGCCGCTGCAGCTACCATGGCGGGACTCATAAGATGCGTCCTTACACCCGCACCTTGGCGTCCCTCGAAATTGCGGTTGGTGCTGGAGGCACAACGATCGCCAGGACTTAACACGTCACCATTCATAGCCAGACACATTGAACACCCAGATTGACGCCATTCAAAACCGGCACTGATAAAGATGTCTGCGAGACCTTCAAGTTGAGCCTGCACACGAACCTCCGAAGACCCGGGAACGATCATGCCACGAACGTCAGGATTAATTTTCTTACCTATCACGACAGCAGCCACTTGACGCAAGTCTTCAATACGAGCATTTGTGCAAGAACCGATAAAGGCGTGGGTAATGACAATGTCTTCGATAGGCGCGCCCACCGCGAGATCCATATAAGCGAGCGCTCGCTCCATACCTTTGCGCTTTATCGGATCAGGCTCTCCCTCTGGATTGGGCACACAACCATTAATATTAACAGCCTGGTCGGGGCTGGTACCCCACGTCACCATGGGCTCGATTTGGCTGGCTTCCAGTGAGATCTGTTTATCAAACACTGCATCGGCATCACTGTATAGCTGAGTCCATTTTTCTTTGGCCTGCAACCACAGCTGCCCCTCCGGTGTTCGCGGCTTGGTTTCAAGGTACTCAAACACCTTTTCATCCGGCGCCATAAAAGCACCTCTGGCACCAGCCTCAACTGCCATATTACAAATTGTCATTCGCGCCTCTATGCTCATCGCCTCTATGGTCGGCCCGCAAAACTCAATCGCATAGCCCGTTGCACCAGAGGCACCGATATTGCGGATAACCGCCATAATAATATCTTTCGACGTCACCCCAACTCCCAAAGCTCCGCTAACGACAACACGCATTTTTTTTAACTTTTTGTATATTAATGTTTGAGTAGCTAGAAGGTGTTCAATTTCAGAGGTGCCGATTCCGAAACCGAAGGCGCCCAGTGCGCCGTAAGTGGTAGTGTGACTATCACCAGCTCCGATAACCATGCCGGGTAAAATAAACCCCTGCTCAGGCGCTACAACATGTTCGATCCCTTGACGACGATCCAAGATGTCAAACAATTCAATACCGAAATCTTTGCAATTCTTTTCGAAGAAATTGACCTGAAGTGCCCCACCTTCTTCTGGCTGGACAGAGATCCGCTCGACCGCTGTAGAGTTGATATGGTCCACCACTGCCAGAGATGCTTCCGGTCGTCGCACACGCCGACCGGCCTCTCTCAACCCACTAAATGCCTGTGGGCTAGTGTATTCGTTAAGCACCTGACGATCGATATATAGGAGAACATGGCCTTCATCGTCGAGTTCACGCACGGTATGCGAATCAATAAGCTTGTCGTAGAGAGTTTTAGGAGTTTTCATATAGCAATATATTTTATTGTGAGTGAAAAAAAGGGCGCCGACAAAAACACTTTTTACTAAGGGAATTTTAATCGTGATAGTCCGTGATTCAAGATGCAAAATGTGGTTCGATTAAACACGATTAATTGGGAATACTCCTACACAAGTGCAGTTTCATACAGACCAGTAAATTTATAAAATCAATTAAATAACACAACAGAATAACTGTTTCTTATATTTAGTGTTTTATCGGCACTGGGTTAACAATAGCAGCCATGCATGTGCGTAAAAGATAAGGCTGCTTGCCAGCACAAGCGAGAATTTTGCGGTGGAAGTCAAAACAGCAGGTTGATCCAACGATTTTTATAGGACTACTGACGGCAGTTCTGCAAAACATTTATTTATGCAAACTTAAAGATAATAATATTTTAAAAATACAAAAAGCCCACTTATTCTTACCCCCATAAATCATCTTAATGCTCTAACGCGCGAGCGTGGCGCGCTGTTTGGTGTTAACTATGATATACCAGACAAAGATAGGGCCGAAAAATGACAATTGAGAAAACAGATACAGTTGTAGTGGGCGGAGGGCAAGCTGGTGTCGCGATTAGCGAGCATCTCACGAAGTTGGGTGTCCCTCACATCGTACTCGAGCGCGACCGTATAGCAGAAAGATGGCGGACCGGGCGATGGGATTCCCTGGTTGCCAACGGCCCCGCTTGGCACGACCGCTTTCCGGGTATGGAATTTGACGATCTAGATCCTGACGAATTTGCTACCAAGGATCGTGTTGCTGAATATTTTGAGGCCTATGCAAAAAGTTTTGATGCGCCAATTCGAACCGGAGTGGAAGTAAAGAAAGTAGAGCGTAACGCCGACTGCGCTGGATTTACCATCGATACTTCTGAAGGAATTATTGAAGCCAGTCGTGTCGTCGCAGCAACAGGATCCTTCCAAGTCCCAGTTATTCCGCCAATTGTTTCTGAGCAGGCGGACGTAGAACAGATTCACTCCGCCAACTACTACAACCCCAGGCAATTACCCGAAGGTGCAGTGCTGGTGGTAGGTGCGGGATCATCTGGAGTGCAAATCGCCGATGAACTACAACGTGCAGGCAGAAAAGTTTACTTATCGATTGGACCGCACGACCGTCCACCTCGCTCCTACCGCAATCGCGACTTTGTTTGGTGGCTTGGTGTTTTAGGGGAGTGGGATCGTGAAAGCCAAGAGCCTGACACTGAACACGTTACCATCTCAGTCAGCGGTGCCCATGGCGGGAAAACAGTGGATTTCCGCGAGCTTGCTAATCAAGGGATTGCGCTTGTAGGACTTACAAAATCATTCGAAGGTGGGAAATTAAGTTTTGAAAAAGACCTTTGCGATAATATTGTGCGTGGCGACAATTATTACCTCGAACTGCTGGATGCCGCTGACTCCTATATAACGCGCAATAATTTAGGTCTGCCAGAGGATCCTGATGCAAGAAAAATTTTGCCCGACTCGGATTGCATGACCAATCCTATTCTTGAACTTGATCTGGCCGCCGCAGGTGTCACTTCTATTATATGGGCAACTGGTTATCGTCAGGACTACAGCTGGCTAAACTGTTACTATGCTTTTGATGAAAATGAACGGCCCCAACACCAGCGCGGCGTATCAAGCGAACCTGGCGTTTACTTCGTTGGCTTGCCTTGGTTGTCACGACGCGGTTCTACCTTTATTTGGGGTGTATGGTACGACGCCAAGCACATCGCTGATCACATCGCCACTCAGCGTAAGTATCTTGAGTACCGCGGCTCTGCATAGCGATAAGTGCTTTTAGCAGGTCAAGGTGCAAAGTGTCATGAATTTTTCATTTTGAATGAATTCCAAGAGGAAACATTAATGCCAACTCATACGCGCATACGTATATTTAACACTAAGAAGACCTATCCTAATCAATCTCTGGATAACGACCTCTGCCAAGCCGTACGAGCAGGAAATACTGTCTACGTCAGAGGGCAAGTTGGTACCGATTTTGAAGGAAACCTTGTTGGCTTGGGTGACCCGAGCGCCCAAACCGAGCAAGCGATGAAAAATGTTAAGCAATTATTGGAAGAAGCTGGCTCGGATTTGAGCCATATTGTAAAAACAACTATCTATATCATAGACCCACGATACCGCGAAGCTGTGTATAAAGAAGCTGGAAAATGGTTAAAAGGAGTCTTCCCAATCTCGACAGGGCTAGTTGTGCAAGCCCTGGCACAACCAGAATGGCTGATGGAGATAGATGTAATTGCAGTCATTCCAGATGAAGAGAATTGAGGAAAGGACAGGATGACTTTCTCAATCGCTGCCCACTGTCCTAAAACCGGAATGTTTGGCGTTACAGTTACCTCTTCCAGTATCTGCGTTGCTAGTCGTTGCGCTTTCGCTCGCAGAAAAGTGGGTGCAGCACTGTCACAGAATGTTACCGACCCCAACCTCGGTGGTCGGCTTTTAGATCTCTGTGAAAATGGCGCTACGGCGGAAGAGGCTCTCGTTAAAGTCATCGCGGAGACACCAAATGTCCAATGGCGCCAACTGGGTATCGTCGATAGCAATGGATATAATGCCTGTTACAGTGGTGAACACACACTGGGGATAAATGCCATGGCACAAGGTGACAACTGCACAGCTATAGGTAACTTATTGGCTAATGAAGATATTCCGGGGGCGATAGTAAACGCCTTTGAGAATACAGGCGGCCATTTAGCCGAGCGTTTGCTTATGGCGTTACAAGCAGGCCTGGACGCAGGAGGCGAAGCGGGTCCGATCCATTCGGCTGGAATTAAAGTATACGCTGACCAGGAATGGCCTGTGGTTGATCTGCGAGTAGACTGGGACCCTACTCCAGATAATGCCATATCCCGACTTAGAGATATCTGGGAAGAGTATCAGCCCCAAATGCAACCTTACATTACCCGCGCCGCGAATCCAGCTGAATCGGAGTCTTACGGAGTTCCGGGTGATGAATAGCACTCCATCCTATATCGAATTTTTCCTGAGAGGCCTACGTAAAAATCAATGGCTCAACCACTAACCCTACAAATTCTTGAGCGCCTAATTGGCTTCGATACCACCAGCTGTAATTCTAACCTGGCTCTTATGGAATACGTGCAAAACTTTTTACAAAAGCATGGGGTTTCCAGCCAATTGGTTTACGACGAAGACGAAAACAAAGCCAATCTATACGCGACTATCGGCCCAGAAGACAAGTCCGGAATTATGCTATCAGGTCACACGGATACAGTTCCCGTCGCTGGGCAGAACTGGACGAAACAAGCCCACCAACTGAGCGAACAAGACGGTCGATACTACGGTAGGGGTACCAGCGATATGAAAGGCTTCTTGGCTGTAGTTCTTGCATACGTGCCACAGATGGTCAATCGAAATCTACACACTCCTATTCACTTGGCTTTTTCCTATGACGAGGAAATAGGTTGCGTCGGAGTCCGCCGCTTAATCCACACCATGAAAAACCATCGCATCAAACCCGCTGCCTGCATTATTGGTGAGCCAACTTCAATGAAAGTGGTAACGGCCCATAAAGGCAAGCTCGCAGCCCGCGTTACAGTTCGGGGAAAAGAGTGCCACTCAGGAATGGCACCTCAGGGAGTCAACGCCATCAACTATGCATCGCGGCTCATAGTATGGCTGGAAGAGCTTGCTAAAATAAAACAACAGGTTGGTCCCTTCGACCACAGCTATGACATCCCGCATAGCACAGTCCATACTGGTACGATTGAAGGTGGGTCTGCGTTAAATATCGTTCCTAACTACTGTAGCTTTTTATTTGAAATTCGAAATATTGCGGGAGATGATCCATGGTTAATTTTCAATAACTTTAAATTGCAAGTAGATAAGCTCGAAGTAGAAATGAAAAAAATAGACGACGGATGTAACATCGAGATAACTATTACAACAGAATATCCCGGCTTGGATACGGCAGAACACACTGATGTCGTTAAATTTGTTCGCTATCTAGCAAAGTCAGCCGAGTCTGCCAATATTAATTTCGGCACCGAGGGAGGACTATTCAGCAATGAGCTTAAAATACCTACGGTCGTCTGCGGCCCTGGAAGTATGGAGCAGGGTCACAAACCTGATGAATTTATCCATGTTTCGCAACTGGAGTTCTGCGAAGAGTTTATGACCCGTCTTTGTGATGAGTTGAGTGGTTAATTACTAAGACTTTAACTTAACGTTTACTTCATTTGGTGTGGATGTGTCATATTCTCCGGTTTTAACACGTCTTCCAACAGTTCATCACTCATCAATTTATCGCGCCTAATGAGAGCAATAATACTGACTCCTGTCTCCAGTGCCTCCTTGGCAGTTCGCCTCGATTCCTGATAGCCCAGGTAGGAATTTACTGCGGTAACTATACCAATGTTGTTGTAAAACATCTCACGGCAATGAGCGTCATTAGCAGTGATACCACTAATACATTCAGTAGCCAATGTATTAAAAGCGTTAGTCAAAAACTGCATTGAGTGGAGTAAGTAAAATGCAATTATCGGCTCCATCACATTAAGTTCTAACGGACCTACTTTCGCCGCCATAATCGCGGCCAACTCGTTACCTATCACCTGGTAGGCCACTTAGTTGTCCACTTCAGGAATAACGGGATTGACTTTCCCTGGCATAATAGAGGAACCTGGCTGCTTAGCAGGTAGATTTGTTTCATTGAGGCCAGATCTCGAGCCAATTGTTATACCTGTAATATTGAAATTCTCGCTGGCTCTTAAAGTTTGAATTCCATAATATGAACTCATCGGCACTTCCCTCTAGCCGAGCAAGTCTTGTTCAATCCTTATACTCTCTTAATGCTGGTCCATCAATTTTCACCAATCTACTATTTACATACTCGGTCAGTCATTCAGGGCGTGATCAACTGATTCTGGCTGAAATAAGCCTCGCTTCATTACAAACTTCACCCACACTGCCGCGATAATCGCACCAATACCCAACACCGCGCCCGCAATGGAAAAAACTTGTCCTTCCAGCTCCGGAGAGGGGGCTGCGTAAATAATCGCGTAAACCATGCCAGCGATACCTAGTATTTGCGGTAGCGGATATAGCGGCGTTTTGAAAGGCCTGGAGGCATTGGGCATACGGTAACGAAGCACCATCACATCAATATGGGCGATGATATAAGCAATCAACCAAGACACCGCTGCCCCAGTTAGTAGCAACAATATAGCATCAGCGTTGGCCCCATAAATCAATATCGGAACACCGGTTACAAACGCAATAAACACAATGGCTACCCAAGGTGTTTGGTATTTGCCATGAAGTTTTTTGAAAATAGAAAACGTTTGTGCATTATGCGCCATCCCATAGAGCATTCGAGGCACCGCCGCCAGCGTGGTGTTAACAGTGCTGCACGTTGCCGTTATCGCCGCTATAGTAAGAAATACAATACCTTTTTCCCCAAAAACCGCCCGGGCATACTCTAAGTGAGGTAACGCCGAGCCTGCCAGTGTCTTAGTTGGAACATGAAATAACGCGCCTAGGCAATAGAACAGGTAGATAAACAGAATGACTGTGACCCCGGCAATCATTGCGCGGGGTAGGTTTTTTTCAGGCTGCTTAGTCTCCTCAACCAAAGGGCAAACAAATTCAGCACCCACAAACCCCCAGATCGCCAGTGCAATCAAGGTCAAACCCCCCCAATCCAATGAGTTAGTACCGAATTCCGACAGCTCGTAGGCGGCTGGATCAGGGCTACTGAATACCGCAGTTCCGCCAACAACCAAAAGTGCAATAATCATGGTACAGGCCAAAAATGTCTGCAGACTAGCAAACAGATCTACACCACGAATATTCAATAGGGTCAGGAATATCAGCACACCGAATGCAACTGACATAGGCGGTAATACGCCTGGAAATAGCTCTGCCAACAACAAATCAATTAATACGAGCTCTGCAGATAGCGCGAACATTGCCACAACGATATAGCCAGAAAACACTGCAACAATCGCTGGAAAGTGTCCAATTGCCACTTCAGTATAGGTACTCAACGTACCAGCTCTTGGAAACATGAGAGCAAGCTCAGAAAAAGAAAAGACGTAGGACAGTGCCAGCAAGTAACCGAACCCCATAGCAATGAAGAAGCCTAGCTCGGAAAAGCCAGCTCCCCGAAGCATGATCACCATTACCCCTTGCGAAACAACTAACCCTATGGCAACACCGAGTAGCGCTCGAAAACCCAAGGTGCGATTAAAACTATCTTTGTGTTGTCCAACTGAGCTCATGTTTAACTCCTTTAGAGTGATTGATTAAGCTAACTGAATCCAAGTGGTTTTCATCTGCGTAAACTTGTCAAATGCATGAATCGATAGGTCTCGGCCAATCCCTGACTGTTTGTACCCACCAAATGGAGTCATTGGGCTTAATGCATCAATAGTATTTACGGAGACTGTACCGGCCTTAAGTTTCCGCGCAACGCGGTGGGCACGACTAAGATTGTCGGTCCATACAGAAGCCGCCAATCCAAATGGAGTATCGTTGGCGATAGCAATAGCTTCCTCTTCTGACTTGAAGGGAATCACCGATAAAACAGGCCCAAATATTTCTTCGCGAGCAATTGTCATTTGGTTGTTTACTTCGACAAAGATTGTCGGCTCTACGTAGAGGCTAGAGTTACCGACCGTCACACTGTTGCCGCCTGATTGCAACTTCGCACCTTCATTTCGTCCTGTTTTTATATAAGCACGGATTCGATCACACTGACGACGACTGACTATCGGGCCCATCGTGGTGTGCGGATCTAGGGGATCTCCTATCTTTACATTATCAGCCCGTTCCACCATCTTGGCAACGAACTCATCGACTATTGAATCCTCAACCAGCAAGCGGGAGTTAGCAGAGCAAACTTCCCCTTGATTAAAGAAAATACCTGCGGCCGCGCAATCCGCTGCCTTATCTAAATTGTCACAATCGGCAAAAACGAGATTCGGACTCTTGCCTCCAGTTTCTAACCAGACGGGTTTCATATTAGATTCCCCACTGTAATTGAGAAACTGTTTACCGACTGCTGTGGAGCCAGTAAAAGTCATTACATCCACATCCGGGTGAATACCCAGAGCTTTACCAGCAACGTGACCAAAACCAGGTACCACATTAAAGACTCCTTTAGGTAACCCAGCTTCAATAGCGAGCTCCGCAAGGCGCAGAACCGAGTGAGGCGACTGTTCGGCAGGCTTCACTATCACGCTATTCCCCGCTGCAAGGGCTGGCCCTAATTTCCATATGGCCAAGTCAAGTGGAAAATTCCAAGGAACTACTACTCCGACAACGCCGATGGGCTCGCGGGTAATAGTCGCCACTGAGTCAACACCAGTTGGTGCCACTTCGTCATAAAGCTTATCGGCAGCTTCGCCGTACCAAGCAAGAATGGCCGATGCACCCTGCATATCGATATTCAATGCCTCCATTACTGGCTTACCCATATTCAAGCTCTCAAGGACAGCAAGCTCTTCCTTATTGTCGAGAATGAGTTGCGCTAACTTGATGATGACCGCCTTGCGATCAGATGGACTCTGATCGGACCACACGCCGCTTTCAAATGATTCCCGAGCGAATGCAACGGCAGAATCTACATCTGCGTCTGTACAAGCGGTCACGGAAGCTAAAACATTTTCCGTAGAGGGGTTTATCACGTCATAAGTTTCGCCGCTGGCTGGGGTGAATGTCCCGTTGATAAACGCCTGATTACGAAAAGTGATATTCGCTGCCAAATTTTTCCAATGTTCGTAACTAAGTTCCGCAGATTTGTCAGACATCTTATATTTCCCTTTTTGATTAATGAGTTAAACCTGTAATTATGTCTATTTATATGCTACCTAACACTAACCTTCTGCCAACTGCTGCGTAGGTAAAAAAGAAAATCCACACCGGCAGCATCAGGCATTGGCACCACTATAAAGTTTTTCTAGAGCCATAATTACAGCAACAACATCAAAATATGCTCTAGCACTTTGAACGGCGGATAATCCAAACACCAAAAAAGGCCGCAATATGCGGCCTTGATTTGAGAGGTACGATTTCAACCTTTCCATACCCCTTCTCTAACCAGATCATCTTGCACGTCACAGATGCCCTGGTGCAATGTATTAACTATCAGATCCACCTCATCTGCGGAGAGGATAAGTGGAGGCGACATAATGTTTTTGTGCGCGAGTGGGCGAATTAGAACACCATTTTCCTCACACTTTGCAGCGATTCGGTTACCAATTTGTACATCATCTGACAGTAACTCTTTGGTTTCCTTGTTGGCAACATTCTCAACACACATCATAAAATGACTACCGCGCACATCACCAACCAGAGGCAAACTGGAGATCCTCTCTTTCAACTGATTTTCAAAATACTTACCCACTTTACGAACATGGCCACAAATATCCAGACGCTCAATGATTTCGATATTTTTAATCCCCACCGCGGTACTCACTGGGTGTCCTGAGTAAGTAAAACCATGAGTAAACATTGCACCTTTAGCCTGGGGCATACTGATAACATCGTAAATTTCTTCCGAGATCAGGTTAGCCGATAGCGGGATATAGCCAGACGTCAAGCCTTTCGCACAGGTGATAATATCAGGGGTATAACCGAAGATTTTCTCGCATGAAAACATTTCACCCAATCGCCCGAATGCAGTCACAACCTCATCCGCGACGTGGATCACCTCATATTTCTTACAAATCGCATCAATACGCTGGTGATATCCCTCTGGCGGCACCAATACACCTCCGGCTCCAGCAATTGGTTCTGCAAAAAATGCGGCTACACGCTCGGGGCCTATTTCCAAAATCTTCTGCTCAAATTCCTCGACTAGGAAATCACAGAATTCCGCTTCAGTCATGCCATCTGGACGCCTGTAAACATTGGGTGCAGAAACGCGATGCACAAGATCCGGAGCCAAATCAAAACCAATATGATCGTACTCTACTCCCGTCAGGGTCATCGCTAGGTAGGTGCTTCCATGGTATCCATCTGTCCGGGTAATAATCTGCTTCTTATCTTTTTTACCCAAACGGTTGAAATAGAAATGAATCATTCGCACAGCGGTGTCATTGGACATAGAACCGCCGGTACCGAAAAAGACATGATTTAGATTTCCAGGGGCGAGAGCGGCCAACTTAGCGGCCAACTCTGCTGCTGGAGGTGTGGTCAGAGGGCCAAAGGTTGAGTAATAAGGGATTCGTCGTGTCTGCTCCGCCATGGCTTCGCCTATCTCTTCGACGCCGTAACCGATATTGACACACCACAATCCTGCAATGCCGTCGAGGTATTTTTTACCCTCAGTATCGTATACATAGGCACCGTCAGATTCTGCCATGATTAGAGAGCCTTCCTTTTTGAAAGAAGCAAAATCGGTAAATGGGTGCATATTGTGTTTAAGATCTTTAGCATGTAAGTCGGCTGTTTCGTATCTTGAAAAATCTTTCACTTTTAAGTCACCTCTAACCTTAGGAATATTAATGTATTGCTGTAGCATCGAGTCACTGCCTTCACAAAACTAAAAGGATTCTTGCCCGAAACGTCTAGTTTCTTCGATAAGGAAGCATATGTATAATATATTTTATTGTTATTTGAGATAGTTTTTTATTATTCTATATTCGGCATCTCGACAAAAAGATAATATACTTGAATACAACCAACCCATTAGATAACAATTAGTTATGAATTTTACTTTCAAGCAGCTGCGTTACTTTATTGCCGTTGCCGAATGCGGCAACGTGACCGCTGCCAGCCAGCAGCTTTTTATCTCACAACCAGCCATATCAAATGCCATCATCCAGCTTGAGGAAAGCTTCGGTGTACAACTTTTGGTCCGTCATCATGCTAAAGGAGTTTCCTTAACATCGGCCGGCAAAGAATTTTTGGGTCAAGCGGCAAGCCTACTCGCACACGCCGATGACGTCGATGGAAGCATGAAACAGCACAGTACCACTCTATCCGGTACAATAAATTTGGGCTGCTTTGTTACGCTGGCTCCGCTTTATATCCCGTCAGTTATTAAAAGGTTTAACGAGCACTATCCAGAGGTCGATTTCAATCTCCATGAAGGCGATCAACAGCAGCTCAGCGATGCCCTGACAAATGGGAGAATAGAAGCCGCCATTATCTACGACTTAAATCTCGAAGATAATTTCGACACTGAAGTATTGTCTCTTTTACCGCCTCGTGTAATGTTGGCAAGTGATCATCCACTTGCTAAAAAGAAACGGATAGACTTGGTGGAACTTCGCGATGAACCAATGATCCTCATTGATCTTCCTCACAGCCGCGAATATTTCAAATCACTATTCCATAAGCATAAATTTGAACCAACCATTCGGCATAAAACCAAGAGTTTTGAGCTTGCCAGGAGCCTCGTTGCCAATGGGAGAGGTTACTCTATCAGCAACCTTAGTCCACAAACCAATATATGCTACGACGGCTCGGCGGTAGTCTCTCGCGAGCTCTCTGAGGAAACCTCGGCCCTCACCATCGTTGTAGCAAAAATATCGGAAATCAAGCTTCCGAAGCGGGTGGAAATTTTTATTGATTACTGCAAGGAATATTTTGACGACCCCTCGAAAATAAAGCACTGAAGGGAAGCTTCTCTAGAGTTGATTCTTACAAATGACGACGGATTTTTAAAATTGTCTGCTTTGGGTCGTTACCAGGCATTAGTAGAAATTGGGCACTACACGTCAAATGTACGCTGTTTCCTACCACTATATGTCAAGAGTGATTGGTTGGCCTGGCTTTTCCGTCGATAACTGATCTATGAGACCAAGCGAACCGCCTATTTCTCTGGCAGCCTCCAATAACTCATCCAGCTCTGGTAACCAGCTAAACCACCTATCGTTTGTATAATTATACAAGCGATAGGTGGAGCCTAGCGAGATCAAACCCCTGACCTCAACACTGCAAGTGTTGTGGTTTGTTCAGAAATCTTAGTGTTTTGAGGTTAAAAACGCACGTAAATCATCCAGTAGTTTCGCGCGTGAGTCACCATTAGCCCATAATGAGTGACCGGATTCGTAGTATTTGATATCGACTCTAGACGCTGGAAGTCTACCGTCAGTGAAAATCCGCTCCATATCAAATAGTGGGGTAATTAAATCGTAGTAACCAGATCCAACAAGTACCCTCATGTCCTCATTTATTTGCATCAGGTGACTCAAGTTACTTAATACCTCGATATGACCTGTGCGTTTAGCAATGCGGTACTGTTTTGGGTTAGTAAAAGAGGATAAATCCGGCGCCCAAGTCCAATACTTACCAACTTTAGGGTTCCAATACTCGTACGGTCGGTCCATTTTTACACGCAAATCCGCATGGATAAATTCATTAAAAAGAGCGTAGTAGGCACTAGCTTGCTTAAAAGAGGTCGGGTCTGCGATGGTAGGTTCAGAAGCCAAATCGTCGTATTCATCGGCAATGTAACGTCCATCACTAAGTCCAACCGTTAAGCCTTTATGGCGAAGTAACGACTTACGGTAGCGCGGCATGATCAATTTCAAGTCAGACTTCAAGATATAGCCTGTATCCAAACCGGTAAAGTAGGCAAACCGCTCTGCGACCTTTACTCTCTCTTCGTCACTGATCTTTCCGCTTAACGCCAAAGCTGGTGCATATTCGCGGGCACTAAATTGACGTGCTTCCTCGACAAACTCCTCCAAACTCTTCCCTACACCCGCTTGACCATGATAGTGCGCCACTGCCGCCATGGTAGGCATAAAACCGATATAACTGATAAGGTTGCCGGTGAGGGGTGACAGACCTATAAAGTCGAGTGCCGGCCCATGCAGAATTAATCCATTCATAGCCATGCTACGGTGATGATTCTCGAGTTTATGTGCCACTAGCACTGAGCGAGTCGTTCCATAACTTAGTCCTAGCATGTATTTAGGCGAGTTCCAGCGCTGATTGTCCTTTACCCATTTTCGAATAAAGCTCGCAATTGACCTAGCATCAGACTCCATGGTCCAAAAATCAACATCTTTAGCGGCCCCAAGCGCGCGACTGTAACCGGTACCGACCGGATCAATGAAAACAATATCTGTGATGTCCAATACGCTGTTCGGGTTATCAATCAGGGAATTAAACGGCGCGGCGCCATCATCCTTGGTCGGCACATCAGGCATGCTGATTATTTTAGGACCCATAAATCCTATATGCTGTTCAGCAGTCGACCAGCCAGGACCACCATGTAACACAAAGGTAACCGGGCGTCTTTTATTTGTATCTGGTTGAGTGTATGCCGTCGACCAAATAGCAGCTATAGGCTTACCCTTTTCATCTTTAAGCATGGTTTCACCGGCTCTAGCGGTGTAGTTAATCGTCTTGCCCCCCAAAGAAATACGGTGGTCACTAACAAATACATTAGGCTTAATTTCCGGTTGGCCACTTACTGCCGCCGGCTGCCATATAGCCAGACACAGGAAAGGTGCAAAAGCGATCACTCTGAGGAATTTAGTGTTGATTGCAATTTTCATTTTTCAAATTTCTCCTGTTTTTGTTCTCTAAAGAGAGAGTCGCAGTTTACATATTAGTTCGCAAGACCTGCCCTGCGGGATAGAAAAGCCATCGCCTGCAACGATAAGATTTACATCGATCATCTTAGTGTTTGTGGTCCGTGACTGTTTGATCGCAATGCTTTCCTGTCTCGCTACGTATGACCCATAAGTGACAAGAATTCCCATACCCAAAGAAAGTGAGAAAAATGCTTGCGATAGAGCGTTGATGAGCACCGCTGCATTAATTTTGAAGAAATCAGGAATTAAATAGTAACTTACCCCCACAAAGGTATTATCTAGGGTTAAGACGAAGCAGACCAACCCCAGCAACAGTATCAAAAAGGCCGGCATGATGATTTTTGCGGCCGCTTCGATGCCACCCTTTACGTCTTTGAGAAGGATAAAATTAACCATTGCAACCACAACCAACAAAAAGATAAAGATGGATTTGCCATTGATAAATATTTGAAAAGTATTTGGATCGGCAAGTTCACGCAGGTTACCGAACAGAATTTCTACGAAGTATCCAAATACCCATATGGTAATCACCATATAAAATACAGTAATTATAAAGGGGGTCAGAAACGCAAGGAACCCGGCAAAGCGCCAGGCTGATTCAGCTCCCGCTGCTTTGGTATAAGCACCGATAGGGTCTTTTTGGGTGGCTCTACCTAGGCTCAACTCAGTCATCATCACCGGAATACAGATGGAAATCACAAAAAGCGTATACAGGAAAATGGATGCTCCGCCCCCATCTTTTGTCACTGCAAGCTGAAATCCAACCAGACTACCAATGCCTGCGGGGGATCCCGCTGCCACTAGAATAAAACCTAGCCGCGAGCTAACTTGTTCTCTTGGGACTGCCATTAGAGCTCCGGGAAAAATTATTTTGGTTGCTAAAAAAGTCTCGAACATGCTCGAATAACAAATCCGGTACTTCTTCAGGAATGTAATGACCTGACGGTAGCGCTTCGCCCCGAACATCTTCTGCGACTATCTTCCATTCGTTAAGCGGATTGAAACAGCGTCCTACGGTGCCCTCCTGCCCCCATAACACCAACAGTGGACATGTTAGCTTTTTACCAGCATCAATATCAGCTTGGTCATGTTCTAAATCAATGCCAGCACTGGCACGATAGTCCTCACAAACCCCCCTCGCTGCACCGGGCAATTGCAGGCAGCGCAGATATTCCGAGAAGGCTTCATCGCTAAACGGCGACATGCCGGCACTACGCGTTCCCATAACACTGCGCAGATAGTTTTCAGGATCAGTTTCAATCAGCAATTCTGGCAGAGGTGCCGGCCGAATAAGAAAAAACCAATGCCAATAGGCTCTCGCAAAATCTTGATTGGTTTGTTGGTACATGGATAAGGTGGGAGCAATATCTAGAATCACTACTCTCTCGACACTTTCTGGATGATCCATCGCCAATCGATGAGCAACCCTTGCACCTCGATCATGTGCAAGAATGGAGAACTGAGAAAAGCCAATGAGTTGCATCAATTCGAGCTGATCTTGCGCCATCACACGTTTACAATAATGTTCCGATCTTTCGATGACCTCAGGTTTATCACTATCTCCATAGCCTCTCAAATCGGCCGCGATAACAGTAAAATGTTCGGCAAGCCGGTCAGCAACCTTATGCCAACTTACATGGGTTTGTGGATGCCCATGAAGTAGCAACAGCGCTGGTCCGCTCCCGCCGATCCGATAATGGATATTAAGGCCATTCACCATGGAGTTAGCTGTCTCGAACGAAGTGAACATTATTATCACACTCCACGTTGACTATTATTGATAACTGAGAAAAATACTCTTGTTACTGTTTTTACAAAGTCACATTTACATAATAGTAAATCAAAGCAAAAGCCGGGAAAGATTTCCCGGCTTTTGCTCTAAATATACCTCTAATCATGCCTTAAAATGAGTAAGAGGCCCTTAGCGATATGAATCGCCCGGTGTTATCGTAGTTGCCGCGAACCCCAAGGAATAAATCACCGATACGCGGGGGGTTAACATCTCCTATATTGGTAATTGTCCCTGTTATTCGTAATTCATTTTCGAATTCGTAACCAATAATTAGATCGTTGTAAACTCGGCTAGGCACGAGCGGCTTGTCAGACGTTTCATCTGTTAAAGCGTTTGGATCATATATAGTAGATCCAATATATCGCGTATTCAGACCAAGTGAAAGCGGCCCTTGTTGATAGGTGAGGTTTAAGTTAGAGCGTAACTTGGGATTATTTGGATCATTTCTATTGATAAAGAGGCTTGTGGGGTCGCTCCCATCAATTAATTCTTCATGCTCCATGAGGAATGAGCCGTTGAGGTTAATAGACAGATCGCCACCTGCGATATCAAATCCATATGCACCACCAAAATCAATGCCCGATGCATTTAGACGCCCGACATTAATGCGGCTGACATTGATACGTTCAATGGACAACTGGCCATCTCTGGTAATCATAGGACAGAAATTGTTTGCTAGAGATGGAGAATCAACACATTTTTTGATTATGTCGCTAGCTCCGAACGAACCAATGGCATCGGTAATTTCAATATCCCAATAATCTATGGACAATGATAATCCTTTAATTGCATCTGGAGTGATGACCAAGCCAAAAGTAAACGAGTCAGACTCCTCCTCCGTCAGGTCTGGGTTACCGCCTGTAATTAATTGCTTCGCGTTTGCAGCGTTGGGATTTGCCCATCCAACTGGAATACCTAAAGCTGCACAATTGGCGGCTCGACTTGATGTGCCCAAATTAATTTGCGTAATATCGCATGGATCGATAAGGAATGCGCCCGTCGTCACACCCGGGCTAAACAATTCCGAGAGGTTGGGGGCACGCACACTTATTGACGAAGACGCTCTGATTCGAAGGTCATCGGATATCGCCCAGTTCAAACCTATTTTGGACGCGGTGGTGCTACCAATCGTATCGTAGTCAGACGATCTAACCGCCGCCTCGATGTCCAACTGCTGAATAAAAGGCATTTCTGCAATCACCGGAACAACAAGCTCCAAGTAGGCTTCTTTTACAGACATCTCAGCGTTTTGGGGTTCCTGACCTCTAAAAAGGTGCAGAGCCCCTTGGCGCGCCAAACCATCGTCCATTGATTTGATCTCTTCTTCACGATGTTCTAAACCAGCCGCGAATTGCAGTGCACCAGCGGGCAAATCCATTAAATTGCCAGCAAGTGAAGCCGCAGCTACACGCTGTTCATTTCTATGAAAACGCAACGCGGTGTGTCTAATGTAAGCGTCTTGTTCGGCCGACATAGGTTCTTGAGATAGCGGATATATCGGCACACAACCAGCAGCACCACTTCGACATACAGGCTCGCCGGTAACCGGATCAGCAATCACATCAATTGCATTCGCTAGATTTTCAGTGATTGCATAATTTGACCATTTCGAATTATTTTCATAACGAGAGTCTTGAAAGGAGACGCTCCAGTCCCAGTCATTTTGTAAAGTACCTTCAAATCCTGCGGCAAAGGAAAAACTAGTACGGTCAAAGGTTGGCGTTCTGTTTCCCCAGTTCGTATATGCACGGAGGAAGCCAAGCGTGGTCAAACCATTCGCGTCCATCGATGCCGCCAAATCTGCCGGAATCAGCGGATTGTCGCGCTGTAGGCTATTTATCGTATAACCACCACCACCCGTAGTATTATCTGGCTGAGCTGAACCGACGGTTGTGGTCTGCCCGTAATCTGCATCGAAGAAGAAATTGATACCATCAAATAACTCGTAATTTAGACTAGCACGAGTCGCTATGGTCTCTTGCTCTTGTCTTAATCGCGAGAAATCTACTTGACGAAAACCTTCACCGCCGACACCGTAAATACCGTAGGGAACACCTGTATCTATTAGTCTTACGTCAGGGTCTGCGGTGTACCATTGGCCACCTAAGTTAAAGGCACCAGTTGTTGCAAAGATCCAAATAGCTGAATCGTCAAGATTTATTGTGTCTGGAATACCGTCATCTGGACCGGTGTTGTCCGGATTATTCGTTACAAACACCTGTCTGGACGAGAAATCTCGTTGAGTTGCACGTAGCTCATCCTCTTTACTATAGCTAACCCCAAAAACTAAAGATCCCCGATCGTCATCAAATCCAGTTCCACCCGCAAGATCAAACCCAATGCGCTCACCACCACTTCCCTCAGTTGATGCCCCCGAGCTAATGGACATCTCAACACCTTCCATCTCATCCTTCATTATAATGTTCACAACGCCGCTGACGGCGTCTGCACCATAGACCGCGGATGCTCCACCAGTAATAGTTTCAACTCGCTCGATCAGTCCAGCGGGAATCATGGATACATCTACTGCCGAGGATTGGGAACTCCCAGAAACTCTGCGTAGACCGTCGACCAAAACTAAGCTTCGGTCAACACCCAGCCCACGCAGATTTACAAAGGACGCCCCTGCCTCTGGGTTGGATAGAGCTCCCGGGCTTGCGTTGGCACTGCCTAGGCCAACACCTATGGACGGCACCGATTTGAGCACATCATAAATATTTGCATATCCTGATTCTTCGATTAACTTTTGATCCACAACATTCACTGGTGTGGACGTTTCGAAACCTGATCTTTGGATACGACTCCCCGTCACCAGAACTTCTTCTAATACCTCTGGATCCTGATTACTCTCTGATTGCGCATAAAGGTTCAGTGAGGCACTTGCTATAATCACTGCCGCGGCAATGCTAGATAATCGAATTTTGCTTGACAGTAAGCCTTGCTCTTTGCTGATTACTGATGACATTTCATTTTCCCCTTATAAATTACATTTATAGATTTATACTTCTTCTACTTCCACATAATGGTTGCGATCTTTTAATCATAGCCTGATTAAAAGATCAGCAAAGACTGAAATAAAGTATCACATATTAACGATTTGGAGATAAACCTCAGCTTTGTGTTACTTTAATCTACAAAATGTATTTAATGGTTTATAGAGAACATCAGATGTTAAACACCCACTTAACAAGTAAGTAGCTGCTGGCAAAGGTCACTGCTATAGCAATAATGTTTAGCCAGAAACCCGCCTTGACCATATCAAAAAGGCGCATTTTCTCGTAGGTGAAAACAATGGCATTTGGTGGTGTCGCCACCGGCATCATAAATGCCATGGAAGCCGCAACTGTGGCTGGAATAGCAAGCATACGTGGATCTATCTCCATGCCTATGGCAACCGCACCGAGCACTGGCAGAAAGGTGGCCGCCGACGCGGTGTTTGATGTGATTTCTGTTGAAAATATAACAGTTATGACCACTACAAATATCATCAACCAAATATTCACGTCGAAGGCTGTAACCGCCTCTCCTATCCAGACTGACAAACCAGTATGATCAAAGGCAGCGGCTAGCGCGAGGCCACCACCAAAAAGCAACAATACACCCCAAGGTAATTCTTTTGTGTCCTCCCACTCCAGTACAAATTGTGTTTTCTTCCCGACAATGGGCCATGCAAAGAGCACCATTGCGCCACAAAGAGCAATAGTAGTGTCATTGATTGATAGCCCGGTTAAGGCCACTACCTGCTGGCGAAACATCCAACCCAACGCCGCGCCCAGAAAAACATAGGCAACGGCTTTTTCGGCCTTAGACATTGACCCCAGCTCGCCTAATTCTTGTTTAATAACAGTCCCGACGTCGCCGATACTAACTTGCGTCGATGGGAATATAACTTTGGTCAGCATAATCCAAGCTATTGGAAGCATGGCAAGAACAATGGGAACACCAAACGTCATCCAAGTGAAGAAATCGATGTTAATGCCATAGCTACTGGAGAGAAAACTCGCCAATAAGGCATTGGTTGGCGTTCCGATTAGCGTGCCCACTCCACCGATCGTCGCACTGTAGGCAATGCACAACATCAATGACACACCAAAACGACGTACTGTGTCCTCATCAGGGGTTTGCCGAGCCACAAAATCGATCACCGACAAGGCTACCGCATACATCATAATGGTTGTCGATGTGTTGGATATCCACATCGAAAGAAAAGCCGTCGCAATCATAAAACCACCGATCACACGGTCTTGATTAGTACCAACTAATGAGATGATTCTGAGCGCAATACGCCTGTGCAGCCCCCACTTCTGCATGGCTACGGCAAGCAAAAAACCACCCAGAAACAGAAATATCAATGGGTGGCCATAGTTGCTAGCAACCATTTTCATTTCCCCAATACCAAACAATGGCATCAGAGGAATAGGCAAAAGTGCCGTTGCTGGTATGGGAATGGCCTCACTCAACCACCAAACAATCATCCACGACGTTAAGGCCACCAGAGTCCATGCTTGAGGCGCCATACCCTCTGGCGATGGCATTATAAGTATTAACAACATAGCAAGTGGGCCAGCGATCAAAGCGCCGATGCGAAAATTATCAAGAGATGGCGTGTAGCTTTTATTTTTATTTAGGGCTGGATTCATGGCTCACCATTTGATTGATAACAAACGTTCCGATCACTGTGCTGCATCCCCCAGCTAACCACTAAAACGCTGACTAGCGTCTAGAAATGGCGGGATCAACTTTGGAGTCTTTACAAGCATCTAAACCATGCTATATTGCATGCTACGTAATCTGAACTGGTATATCATGGTTATTGAGAACACGAAACGTGCTGAAACGCCTCTCCCAAAGGATCTCAACGTATTTCTTACAGTTATCCGACAAAGGAGCTTTGCCGCAGCGGCAGAAGAGCTTGGGCAATCATCGGCTTATATCAGTAAACGTATTAGAGTCCTTGAAACGACATTAAAAACACGCCTGTTGCATCGAACAACACGACGACTTGTTCTCACTGATGATGGCGAGCGTGTGCAGCAGTGGGCTATGCGTATACTCAACGATATTGATGAGATGGTGGACGACCTTACCCAAGCACAATATATTCCTCGTGGATTACTACACATTTGCAGCACCTTCGGGTTTGGTCGGCAACGTCTGGGACCCGCGTTGTCGCAGTTCGCAAAGAAACACCCAGAGCTCGAAATCCGCCTTGAAGTCTTTGATCGCACCGTGGATATTATTCAGGAAGGCTTCGATCTCGAAGTGCGCGTTGGAGAAGATTTACCCGAACAACATATTTGTAAGTTATTAAAAGCCAATCATCGTATCCTCTGCGCATCCCCAAAGTACCTGGATAAAAACGGCATCCCAGAAACAGTCGATGATTTGCAGAACCATGACTGCTTAGTTCTGAAAGAACGAAATTCACCTTTCGGTATCTGGAACCTAACACGCAACAATAAAACTATATCAGTCTCCATCAGCGGCCTGTTATCAACAAACAATGGAGAAATTATTTCGCAATGGGCAACAGAGGGCCATGGTATCTACTTGAGATCACTATGGGACGTTGAATCCTTGCTAGAAACTGGCGAACTGGTCCAAGTACTTCATGACTACACGCAACCAGCCAGCATTTGGGCCGTATACCCCACTCGGTTATCCAGCTCCGCAAAATTGCGTGTTTGTGTCGAATTTCTAAAGGACTACTTCAACAAGACTTGCTGACTCGTTTGGCCCGGTTAATGTCAGGCAGTAATTATCACCACCCGCCTTTAATTAATTCCTGATGCAAAGAGTATTGCTTTTCTTTCTATGGGAACCGGTATTTAAGAGAAAAACCCCTTAGACGACAAGGGGTTATCTATAGCTGGTGGAGGCGGCGGGAACTGCATTTATACTGTAAACTACTGATTAATATACGTTTACTGAGTTTATAAATCCGCTTTTGTTACATCCTTTGTTACATTAAATAACCCATTCTAATCCCAACAAAAT
>Ga0209494_1000193_pt1 | contig 25794 bp, 23 predicted proteins | sample EN1Hudseemescosm_FD_184628 | JGI IMG/M metagenome (GOLD analysis project Ga0209494, IMG submission 184628) | Methane-oxidizing microbial communities from mesocosms in the Hudson Canyon - EN1B Hudson Canyon (SPAdes) (version 2) | ecosystem: Environmental > Aquatic > Marine > Cold seeps | place... | reverse complement strand
CTTTAAACAGTTGTTTTGGGTAACAGGTATTATTACTTTCTTCTTGTCAGCTGTTGCTGATAATTTAACTTCTGCACTATTGGTTGGTGCGGTAGTGATGGCGGTAGGTAAAGGTAATGATAAGTTTATTGCTATTGGCTTGGTTAACCTGGTGGTTGCGGCAAATGCGGGTGGTGCATTCAGCCCTTTTGGTGATATTACTACTTTAATGGTTTGGCAGGCGGGTTATGCAGAGTTCTTTGACTTCTTTGCTCTGTTTATTCCTTCAGTTGTTAACTATGTGATTCCTGCTTTCTTTATGTATCTGGCGGTACCAGATGATAAGCCCGCTACTACTGATGAAGCGGCTGTTTACCTGAAGCCTGGTGCAATACAGGTTTGTGTTTTGTTTTTGTTAACCATTGTTACTGCAGTCTGTTTCAAACAGTTCTTACATTTGCCTCCTTTTATGGGAATGATGGTCGGTCTGTCTGTGTTGATGATTTACGGTTTCAGTATTAATAAGCTGTATCATGATGAGTCGTTTGATATTTTTAATAAAGTGCGTGATGCGGAATGGGATACCTTGTTTTTCTTCTTCGGTGTTGTATTTGCGGTTGGTGGCTTAGGCTATATTGGTTACCTGGAATTACTTTCTGGTGCTATGTATGAAGGTCTTGGGGATACTACAGCTAACGTATTAGTCGGTTTTATTTCCGCGATTGTTGATAATATTCCAGTGATGTTTGCGGTATTGAATATGAATCTGGAAATGGATTTGTATCAATGGTTGATGGTGACATTAACAGCAGGTACAGGTGGTTCAATGTTGTCTGTTGGGTCGGCAGCGGGTGTTGCGTTGATGGGAACATCTAATCATAAATATACCTTCTTTAGTCATATGAAATGGGCGCCAGTTATTGCGCTAGGCTATTTTGCAAGTATCTTTACCCATTATTTAGTGAATGGGTAAATTGGCTTTTGAACTTATTGATATTCAATAAGTTCATCTGGCATTCAGGTAAAACCTATAGCATCTTTTAGGGTTGTAATGTTGCAACCGTAAAAGATGCTTTTTAGTTTGTGGGCTTATGAAAAAAGTAAATACATGGCGTCAGGCTTTTTCTATTTATGCGCAGCCGCGTGTATTAGGGATGATTTTCTTAGGGTTTTCTGCAGGATTACCTTTTTTGCTGGTTTTTTCCACGCTTTCAGCCTGGCTTAGGGATGAAGGGGTTGCCAGGTCAGTTATTGGCTTTTTTAGCTGGGTGGGTGTTACCTATTCAATCAAGGTGTTTTGGGCTCCTGTTATCGATAGACTGCCTTTACCTTTGCTCACAAAATTAATGGGAAAGCGCCGTAGCTGGATGTTGCTGGCTCAGTTAGGCATTGCGGCTGGTTTAATCGGTATGGGTGGAGCAGACTCACAGTCAGAATTGAAAGTCATCGCTTTATTCGCGGTATGGGTGGCATTTTGTTCGGCAACCCAGGATATTGTTATAGATGCTTATCGGATTGAAGCAGTAATTCCAGAGTTTCAAGGTGCGATGGCGGCGACCTATGTCTTAGGTTATCGAGTTGCATTGCTGGTTGCTGGTGCGGGGGCTTTTTATATTGCTGATTATACTGACTGGCAGACGGCTTATTATGTGATGGCTGCAACTATGGCTGTTGGCGTGATAGCGACATTAATAATTAATGAGCCTGAGCACAAGGATAGTGAGTTATCTAAGCAGGTCGAGCATGAATTGGAGGCTGTTGTTGGTTCCACATCTGCTGTTGGTCGTTTGGCTGTATGGTTTGCTGATGCAGTGGCCAGTCCTTTTGTTGAGTTTTTCCGGCGTAATGGCAAGGCAGGATTGATAATATTGGCCTTGATTGCTGTGTATAAGATGAGTGATATTACTATGGGGGTAATGGCTAACCCTTTCTATTTAGATTTGGGTTTTAGCAAAAAAGAAATAGCTGATGTCAGTAAAATATTCGGCTTTTTTATGACCATTGCTGGGGCGTCGATCGGTGGGGTCATGGTGGTGCGTTACGGTATTATGCGGCCCTTGTTGTTTGGTGCCATTATGGTGGCGTTAACCAACTTATTATTTGCCTTGCTGGCTATTTCTGAGCCCAATTTAATGTTATTGGCCGGGGTGATTAGTGCGGATAATTTAAGTGGTGGTATTGCGACATCGGTTTTTATCGCTTATTTATCCAGTCTTACCAGCAGTGCATACACGGCAACCCAATATGCCTTGTTTAGCTCCTTAATGACCTTGCCTGCAAAGTTGATGGGAGGTTTCTCTGGGATTGTGGTTGATAGTTTTGGTTATCATAGTTTTTTTATCTATGCTTCGGCAGTTGGGCTACCAGCCATTGTTTTGGTGATTGTGTTGATGCGTCATCAACACAAAGCAGGGTTGTAGGGCGGACTTTAGTCCGCCGTATGCTGTTGCGACTCAGAAATCGTAATCGATAATGAGTGGTGCATGGTCTGAGAAGCGCTGCTCTTTATAAATTTCAGTGGATAATACTTTGCCTTTTAAGCCCGGAGATAATATTTGGTAGTCGATCCGCCAGCCAACATTATTAGCCCAGGCTTGTCCGCGGTTTGACCACCAGGTGTATTGATGCTCTTGTTGTTCTATCTCACGAAAAGCGTCTACAAATTCCATTTCGTCAAATAAGGTATCTAGCCAGGCGCGTTCTTCAGGCAAAAAACCCGAATTTTTTTTATTGCCTTTCCAGTTCCGAATATCTTCGTTTTTATGAGCAATATTCCAGTCACCACAAATAATATAGTCTCGTCCCGAGGCTTTCATGTCTTTTAATTTAGTCATCATATGGTCCATGCAGCGATATTTAACCTGCTGGCGCTCTTCTTTTGCTGAGCCGGAAGGCATGTAGAGCGAGATGACGCTTAAGTTTTCGAATTTGGCCTCAATGTATCTGCCTTCACAGTCAAATTCGTCATCACCCATGCCAATGATGATTTCATCAGGTTTTTGACGGCAGTATAAGGCGACCCCGCTATAGCCTTTTTTTTCTGCATCATGATAAGCAGTATGATAACCTTCAGGCCAAAATGCCTCGGCTTTAAGTTGTTCGGTTTGGGCTTTGGTCTCTTGAATGCAGATAATATCGGCATTTTGTAGTTCTAACCAAGGAAAAAATCCCTTGCGTTCAGCGGCTCTGATGCCGTTTGCATTGAGTGAAATAATACGCATATGAAATTGTATGTTGCAGAATTGTCTAGTAAATCGTATTATACTCAGTTCTCTAATATGTATGTAGCCCATTTTAAGGGCGATATGGAAGCAATATGAAACCAGAAATTCATCCTGAATATAAGCAAATTACTGTAACTTGTGGTTGTGGTAATAAATTTGAAACAGGCTCAGTATTGAGTAAAGATTTACACGTAGAGGTCTGTTCTTCGTGTCACCCTTTTTATACTGGCAAACAACGTGTTGTAGATACAGCAGGCCGTGTAGATAAGTTCCGTAAGAAATTCGGCAAATAATTTCCATTTGTGTTTTTTCTGTAGTAGGCTTTGAGTGATTATCAATTAAGGGATTTAGCTTTATGACTAAAGACACGGCAACGATAAGAAATAACGCAACAGGTCAAGAAACCGAGTTACCTTTGCGGCAGGGATCTGTTGGGATTCCTGCTGTTGATATAGGTACTTTGAATAAAGAGCTGGGTGTTTTTACATTTGACCCTGGCTTTATGTCTACGGCAAGTTGTAAAAGTGCTATTACCTATATCGATGGAGAGAAGGGTATCTTGCTTTATAGGGGTTACCCTATAGAACAGTTGGCAAAAAACAGTTCATTTATTGAAGTTGCTTATTTGTTAATGAATGGCGAGTTACCGACTGAACAGGAATTAGCATTTTTTAAGGGTGAAATAAGACAGCATTCAATGATCCATGAATCATTGAGGGTTTTCTTTAATGGCTTTCATTATGATGCGCATCCAATGTCTATGATGGTAGGTGTCATGGGTTCGCTATCGGCTTTCTATCATAGTGAACTTGATATGAAGGACCCTGAGCATCGACGTATTTCTGCTATGCGTATGGTGGCGAAAGTACCGACTATAGCTGCGGCTGCTTATCGACATTCTGTAGGTTGGCCTTTTATTTATCCTCGACTGGATCTGGGGTATTGTGACAACTTCCTGAATATGATGTTTTCATTGCCAGGTCAGCAATATATAGATGAAAATAACTATATAGACCCTGTTGCAGTGAAGGCGCTAAATTTATTGTTCATTCTACATGCCGATCATGAGCAAAATGCGAGTACATCAACCGTAAGGCTTGCCAGTAGTACTGGTGCTAACCCTTATGCCTGTGTTGCTGCTGGTATTTCAGCTTTATGGGGGCCCGCACATGGTGGCGCCAATGAAGCCGTGTTAAGTATGCTGGCAGAAATAGGCACAGTGGATAGGATTCCTGAATTTATTGCCAAAGCTAAAGATAAGAATGATCCTTTTAGATTAATGGGTTTTGGGCATAGGGTTTATAAAAACTTTGATCCAAGAGCAACTATTACTCGAGAGACTTGTTACGAAGTATTGGAAAAATTCCCTAGTGATGATCCTTTGTTTGAGTTGGCATTGGCGTTGGAAGAGTATGCTTTGAAAGATGATTATTTCATTGAGAAAAAGCTCTATCCTAATGTTGATTTTTATTCCGGTATTATCTATAAAGCATTAAAGATTCCAGAAGATATGTTTACTGTGATGTTTGTTATCGCAAGAACAGCTGGCTGGGTATCTCACTGGATGGAAATGATGTCCGAACCAGGGCAAAGAATAGGTCGTCCAAGACAGATATACACAGGATATCCTGCACGTGATTATACTGAGGCTAGTACGCGATAGAGACTGGTTTTAGGGTTGTTATAGGTTATTTAAAAAACACGCTTTTAGCGTGTTTTTTTGTTTTTAGCAGCTAATCCTTGAGTAATAATTTATTAAGTGCCTGGTTTTATTGTAATAGTGCTGTGCTTATTTTTGTAGGAGTATCCGCCCTCGGCGTGATTTTAAAAAATCTATTGCTCAATCATCGGTCGCTGGGTTTAGCCTGATTCGCTACTCAGCGTGTATTTTTCTTAGGTTTAGCTGGCTTCAGAATAAACTTTCAGGTTCAACGCCTTCAAGTTCTTCTTCGGCTGTTTCCATAGGCGCGAATTCATTCGGAACATTTTCTTCTCTAAAATGTTCCCAAACCCCCGGGTTTCCAGGTTGAGCTAGTAGTCCTGAATTTGGGTCAATATAAGCTCTGGTCATTCCTGTAGGAGGAATAAACTCTTGTTCAGGTTTGTCTTTTAAAGCAGCTTCCATAAATTTGATCCAGATAGGAAGAGCCGCTTTGCCTCCTGTCTCATAACGTCCTAGGGTAGAGGATGTATCAAACCCTAACCATGCCGTAGCGGCAATTCCACTGCTGAAGCCATTAAACCAGGCGTCTCTTTGATCATTTGTTGTGCCTGTTTTTCCTGCAAGATCTGTACGACCTAATACCTTTGCCGCAGTTGCTGTTCCTCGTTGAACCACATCTCGTAATAATGAGTTCATAAGAAATGTAACTCGAGGTGAAATTATTTGAGGTGCATAGCCTTTTTCATCGATATGAGCCTGCTCGCATTGAGAGCAGGCAATGTCAGGAGTTGCTTGAAATAAAATATTGCCATCAATATCCTCTATGCGTTCAATGAAATAAGGCTTAATAAGATAGCCGCCATTGGCAAACACAGAATAAATAGTAGCCATTTGTAGCGGGGTGGCATATCCGCTACCCAGAGCGAGTGATAAACTGTTAGGTAATTGTTCTTGAGTAAAGCCAAAGCGAAGCGCTGTGTCGGTGACTTTTTTTATACCAAGTTCCCTCAACAGCCTTATGGAAATAAGGTTTCTGGATTTACGTAAACCCGTTCTAAGAGGGGTCATGCCAAAGAACTTTTTGCTATAGTTTTCTGGCCTCCATTCAGCTTCTTGAGATGGATCCGCTACAACAATGGGGGCATCATTGATTACGCTGGCGGCAGTGAAGCCATTTTCCAGAGCGGTAGTGTATATAATGGGTTTGAACCCGGAGCCTGGCTGGCGTTTTGATTGCGTAGCCCGATTGTATTTGTTGTGAAAGAAATCATAGCCACCTGATAAAGCGAGTATGGCCCCATTTTGAGCGTTTAATGCGACAAAGGCGGCTTCGGCTTCGGGTGTTTGTGTTAGCATCCAGCTTTGGTCGCTGAGCTGTCTTACTCGAATGAGATCGTTGGGTGTCAGAACCTCTGTTATTGATTTTAGTTTGGGTCCAATATAATTTTGAGATTTAAAAGTTCTGGCCCAACGGATATTGTCAAAGTTTAATTCAATAACTGTATTGTCTTTAAGTTTTGCACTGGCAATATTGTCTTTTATATCGATAACTTGAGCTGATTGTGTATCAGCAATAGTGGTGAATTCAGTTTTATCGAAACTCACTTTGTTTTTGTGAGGTAAAGAGCGATAGCCGTGTCGCTGGTCAAAACTATAGAGGGCAGAATGAATAGCCTCGCTAGCTGTAGCTTGTAATGAGCTGTTGATTGTTGTGTAAACTTTTAAGCCAAGCGTAAAAGCTTTGTCGCCATATTGTTCAACCATTTCCTTTCGGACCATTTCAGCGATATAAGGGGCAGGTGCTTTTAGCTGATTGGCATGGAATAATGCAGAAATAGGTTGTTTGATGGCGGTATCAAATTCAATCTGGTTTATGTGATTTAGTTCATGCATGCGGCGCAAAACATAGTCTCTGCGTTGATGAGCTCTTTTAGGGTTGGAAAGTGGATTAAATGCAGAGGGGGCTTTAGGTAAGCCTGCAATCATGGCAAGCTGTGCCAGGTTTAGTTCTGATAGTTTTTTGCCGTAATAAGTCGAAGCGGCAGCAGCAACGCCATAAGATCGATGGCCCAAATAAATTTTATTTAAATAGAGTTCTAGTATTTTGTCTTTTGAAAACGTTTGTTCTATTTTCAGGGCTAAAATGATCTCTTTAATTTTTCTTTTATAAGTTTTCTCTCTAGTGAGCAGAAAATTACGGGTGACTTGCATGGTGATGGTACTGCCGCCCTGTTTTTTTTTGCCTGTCAGTAATAGCTGGGTGGCTGCGCGGATCAGTCCTTTAATATCAACACCTGGGTGAGAGTAAAAATCACCATCTTCGGCAGAAAGAAAAGCTTTGATGAGTTGGGGGGGGACATCATTAATAGTGACAGGCGATCTCTTTTTTTCACCAAATTGAGCTAATAAAAGACTGTCTGCACTATAGATAGACAAAGGGACCTGGTATTCAATGTCACTGAGTTTATTTATATCAGGTAATTCGGGTTGTAAATGGTCGAAAATGATATAGCCTGCAATGGCTAAACAAACTGCAAGACTGCAAGTTAAAATCAATAGCCCTTTCAAAACTTTTAGTATCAACATCCGATTTGAAGCCTCAATAGTCTTGTATGTAAGAAAAATGTGTTTTTTAGGTAGGGTAACTTAAGCTTAATTAGAAAAAAAAGCAATATCCGCTTTATTTTGCTTGGATTGCCTATTTTGAAATAATAAATATAAAGAGGCTGGTTTTGTTAGTATTAATCGTCTAGAAAGGTCTTGTATTTTGATTCCTAGCATCATCTCTGTCTTCTCACTCTAGCGAAAGGGGGTGGGGCAAAACTTTTGGGGCAATTTATAGTTTTGTAATGGATATATGAGTGTATGTTTTAAAAAAGAAACGATGAGGATGTTTGTTTTTTTGAGCATTATTAAAGACTGATTGACAGGAATGAGTCGGTATTTCAAATTGGAAGTTTGTAAAAAAAAAACTGTTTTAGTGTGAAAAAATAAAAACACTACTATACTTTGTCAGTAACGTAGTGTGAATTGTTTTAAATTGATGTGGTTAAGCATTGAAAAAACGATTAAATATTAAGTTTTTCACCTGATGAGAAGGGTTCGTACATGAGCTGGTTTAATAGGGGACAATCTACTGTTCTTGGTATAGATATAAGTACTGCAGCAATTAAATTGCTGGAGTTAAGTAAAACAGGTGCTCGATACAAGGTAGAGAGTTATGCTGTTGCTCCTTTGCCTCAGGATGCGGTTGTTGATAAGAATATAGCTAATATAGACGTGATAGCGAGCACAATTAAGTCGGCTTTAAAGAGTTCAGGTACCAAGACTAAATATGCGTGTGTAGCAGTTGCTGGTTCCTCCGTGATGACAAAAATAATTTCCATGCCTAGTTCGTTAACGGATGAAGATATGGAAGAGCAAATACTGGTTGAAGCAGATCAGTATGTGCCTTATTCCCTTGATGAGGTGAATCTGGATTTTGAAGTTCAAGGTGTGTCAGAGCAAAACCCTGAAATGGTTGATGTGTTGTTAGCGGCTTCTCGTAGAGAAAATGTGGCTGACAGGGTTGAAGCCCTTGAGAAAGCAGGATTAAAAGCTAAAATAGTTGATGTGGAAGCATTTGCTATGGAAAATGCCTTTACTTTGTTAGCTGATCAACTACCTGATGCGCTTGAAAGTCAAACAATTGCAATTGCTGATATTGGCGCCACCATGTCAACTTTAAATGTTTTACATGATTGCCGTACTGTTTATACGCGGGAACAAGGATTTGGTGGTAAGCAGCTGACAGAAGAGATTCAGCGGCGCTATGGTTTGTCATATGAAGAAGCCGGGTTGGCAAAAAAGCATGGAGGCTTGCCTGATAATTATCTAACAGATGTGCTAGACCCTTTCAAAAAAGCAATGGTGCAACAAATTGCTCGGTCATTGCAGTTCTTTGTTTCATCTAGTGCGAATAGAGGCATTGATAGTATTGTGCTTGCTGGAGGCTGTTCATCCATACCTGGGTTAGAAAAGGTGGTTGAACAAAGTCTAGGTATTCCTGCTTATGTAGCCAACCCTTTTATAAATATGGCTCTTTCGAACAGAGTAAAGCCTCAGAGTTTAAGTAATGATGCTCCTGCAATGATGATTGCATGTGGGCTGGCATTAAGGAGTTTTGATTAATGGCAACAATTAATTTACTTCCTTGGCGAGAGGAGCTTAGGCAACAGAAGCAGCATGATTTTGTGATGTCTATAGTTGCAGCCGTTATGATTACTGGTTTTATATTCTTTTTGGTCTATATGCAGATTGAAGGCATGAAAGAGTACCAGCAGCGTAGAAATCAGTTAATACAGCGTGAAATTAAAGCTGTAAATAAAAAGATTAAAGAAATTAAAGATATTGAATCTAAAAAACGTCAATTAATGACTAAAATCAAAGTGATTCAAACACTACAGGAAAGTCGGCCAGAGATTGTACATTTATTTGATGAATTGCCAAAAAGTACACCTGAGGGTGTTTTTCTTAGTCAGTTCAAGCAAAAAGGTAAGGACCTAGTGTTTACTGGTAAAGCCCAGTCTAATGCACGGGTTTCTGCTTACATGCGTGGTGTAGATGCTTCACCCTGGTTAGAGCTACCTGTTCTGCAAGTTATTAAGCAGGGGAAACAGTCAAATGATTTTACTATGAAGGCTCGGCAAGGAAAAAATAGGCTTGAGGATAAAGAGGGGAAAAAATAATGAATTTATCTGAAGTCAATTGGGATTTTAATGCTGCAGGGGCTTGGCCTTTTCCCGTGAAAGTAGTTGCCATTATTATTGTTTCAATTATTGTTGCTGGTGCTGGCGTTTACTATATTACTTTGGATCAGCTTACCGAGCTGGAGCAACTAGAAGCAAAAGAGTCAAGTTTAAAAACTTCATATGAGGCTAAACAAAAGAAGGCGGTTAATTTACCTGATTATAGAGAGCAATATAAACAGATTGAAGCCTCTTTAGGTGAAATGATTAAGCAGATGCCAACTAAGGCTGAAGTGGCAAATTTACTTGTGGATATTTCTCAAACAGGCTTGGCTAGTGGACTGGAGTTTAGGCTGTTTAAGCCGTCTGGTAAAATCAGAAAAGATTTTTATTCTGAGTTACCTATAACGATTAAAGTAATAGGTAAGTATGAAGAGTTAGGGCTTTTTGTCAGTGGTCTGGCATCATTGCCTCGAATTGTGACTGTGCATAATGTTTCAATTACACCCAATAATGAATTGTTGGTCATGGATGCAACAATAAAAACTTATAATGAAGAAACAAGTGCTGTGAAGAAGAAGAAGGGGCGGCGGAGATAATGATGATACTGATAGAAAATGGTTTTCGCCAAATTAAAACCAATATTGTGTTGGGGTTGTATTGTTGCCTGGCTTTAGGGCTGGCTGGCTGTGTGAATGACGATGTGAGCGACTTGGAGCAATATGTCAATACTGTGAAGGCTAAGCCTAAAGGCACTATTCCGTTACTGCCAGAAATAAAAGTAGTTGAGCCTTTTTTGTTTAATCCGGAAGGCTTGCGGAATCCATTTAAGCCAGTAGAAAGAATTGAGAAAGAAGATGAATTGGGGGGGATTGCTGGTTCAGGAATTCGGCCTGATACTTCGCGAAGAAAAGAGGAGTTGGAGTCTTATTCACTGGATACACTAAGGATGGTTGGTACAGTGATGCAGGGTAAAGATAAATGGGCTCTGGTTCGAGCAAGTGATGGAACTATACATCGCACTCAAAAAGGAAATCATATGGGGCGTAATTATGGTGAAATCATTCAGATTTTAGATAATAGGGTCGAATTGATGGAAATTGTTCCTGATAAGCCAGGTACATGGCGTGAACAACAAGCTTCAATAGCATTGGCTGAGTAATTAAGGGTTATAGAATGAGTATGCAAAATAATAAAACGAGTAGATTACATAAGAAGCCTGAGTGTGCTTTATTATTGTTGGGCTTTTGGCTATTGATAATGCCATTATCTGTCGTTATGGCAAGTAATTTGGCTATCACTGAAATGAACTTCTCTTCTTTGGCTGGTGATAAAGTACAGGTTCAAATCGGGATGGATGGTCCAGCATTGGCCCCAAAAGTTTTTCAAACTGATAACCCTGCTCGAATAGCCCTGGATTTTGATGGTGTGAGTAGTGCGTTGGCAAAAAAAATGTTTGCAGTAAATCAAGGTGCTGCGAGTAATGTATATGTTGTAGAGGCGGCAGGAAGAACGCGGGTTGTGATTAATCTGTCGGAAACAGTTCCTTATGAGACTAAGGTTGTTGATAACAAGGTTTTTGTTGTATTAAAACCCGTTGGTCTAGGACGCTCAGTTAAAACATCGTATAACAAAAAGCAGGTAGATTTGAATGTTTCTAGTCTTCTTCCTGAACAAGTTATTAAAAATATTGATTTTCGCAGAGGACCAAAAGGCGAGGGACGTTTATTGATAGAGCTTTCATCCCCAAATACAGTTGTTGATGTGAAGGAGAAAGGGGGGAAAGTCATTTTAAACTTTCTCAATACCAAGCTCCCAGAACACCTGGTGAAAAGCTTTGATGTTTCTGATTTTGCAACACCTGTACGTAAGGTTGATGCTAAATCCAGAGGAGCGGGGGTAAACATTACTGTGCTTCCTGTTGATGGTAATTATGATTACTCTTCTTATCAGTCAGATGGCTTGTTAACCATTGATTTTTCCCCTTTGACCGCCGGCGAAAAAGAAGCACTGTTGAAAGAAAAATTTCCTTACACGGGAAAGAAGTTAACCTTTAATTTTCAAGATATCGAAGTAAGGTCTGTGTTACAGATTTTGGCAGACTTTACAGGTTTAAATATTATTGCTGCTGATTCAGTCGGCGGCAATGTGACATTGCGTTTAAATGATGTGCCTTGGGATCAGGCTTTGGATTTGATTTTGAAATCAAAAGGTCTGGCAAAAAGAAAAACAGGGAATGTTGTTTTAGTGGCTCCAACTTCAGAAATTATCAAAATTGAAGAAGATGAGCTGGCCGCAAAAAAAGTGATAGAACAATTAGAGCCCTTAAGAACAGAATATATTCAAATTAATTATGCCAAAGCTGAAGATATTCAAATGTTATTGGTAGGTTCTAATGTTGTAAAGGCGATGGAATCAGCAAGCTCTTCAAGTAATGACTCAGCAATCTTTGGTGGCACTAATTCAACAGCAAATAGATCAAGTGTAACGGAAAAATCTAAAACTAAAGGGGTGTTGTCTTTTCGGGGGACTTCAACGGTAGATTCTAGAACCAATACTATTATTGTTAAAGATACTTCCAAACAACTTGAAGAGGTACGAGAAATGATCGCAATTCTTGATGTGCCTGTAAGACAGGTGATGATAGAGTCAAGGATTGTTATTGCGGATAATAATTTTGCTCAGGAAATAGGGGTTAAGTTTGGGGTTGCAAAAGCGGGTACTTTAAATAATGGCGCTCAATTTGCTATTGGACCGAGCCCAACAGTGGGTGGGTTGGAAACTGCAGGTGGTGGTGGTGGGGTTTTTGTCCCTTCAGTTACGTCGACCTCAACAGATACTAATTATTTAGTAGATTTAGGCGCTAATGCGATTAATAGTCATCCTGTTGGCGCATTGGGGATGACCTTGGCTCGTGCGGCTGACTATGTTTTAAATTTGGAGTTGTCTGCTCTGGAAAATGAAAATAGAGGTGAAGTTTTAGCAAACCCAAGAGTAATGACCTCCGATAGAGAGCTGGCTTTTATTAAGCAAGGGGTGCAAATACCATTTACCACGGTAAGTCAGGATGGAACACAAACACAATTAATAGATGCAGTATTAGAGCTTAATGTTACGCCGCAAATTACACCCGATGGTGATGTAATTATGGACTTGCTAATTAAAAAAGATAATGCAAATGCTGCTGGAGGCATCGATAAAAGAGAAATTGAGACATTGGTTAGAGTCAGGGATGGGGAGACTATTGTTTTGGGGGGTGTTTATGAGGGGGATGATTTAAAAGAAAATTTTAAAATTCCTTTTTTTGGCGATTTGCCAGGCATAGGGTTCCTGTTTAAAAAGAATACTCAGAGTGATAAAAAAAGAGAACTATTGATCTTTGTAACACCTAAAATAATTAAAGATAGCTTATCTGTAAGATAAGGAACTATAAAAAAAACTGGAAAGGGGGCATAATGCCCCCTTTTTTATTGGAAAACCTGCTAGGTAAATAATGATGCAAAAAGAAAATATTTATTTAATTGGCCTTATGGGGGCGGGTAAAACGACCATAGGACGGCAATTGGCAAAAGCGTTACAAGTGCCTTTTTATGATAGTGATAAAGCAATTGAGGAGCAGACAGGCGTTGATATTCCCACAATTTTTGAATATGAGGGAGAAAATGGTTTTAGAAGTCGCGAACAAAATATGCTGGAAGAGCTAACCCAAATTGATGGGATAGTACTTGCTACCGGTGGTGGAGCTATTTTGCGTGCAGAAAATAGAAAAGTATTGAGTGAAAATGGTTTTGTGGTGTATTTGCAATGTTCTATCGATAAGATCTTACAACGAACCAAGCGTGATAATCAAAGGCCTTTATTGAATACAGATGAACCAAGGGAGAGGATTGAGACTTTGTTTGCAGAAAGAGAAGAGTTTTATTTGTCTTGTGCAGACTTTAAAATAGAAACCAGCGCGATGCAAAGCAAAGCTGTGGTGCAAAATATTTTGGACGCATATGAAGCGTCATAACTAATGAAAATGAAAGAATTACGAGTAGAGTTAAAAGATAAAGCATATCCTATATATATCGGCTCTGATTTGTTGCGAGATAAGGGAATATTACAGAGGCATATTAAATCTAAGCAAGTACTTGTTGTTAGTAATACAACGATAGCTCCGCTTTATTTAGATAAAGTGCTCGCAAATTTAGATGGTTTTCAGGTAAAGGTTATTGAGCTCCCTGATGGTGAGCAATACAAGAATTTAGAGCATGTAGAGAAAATATTTGATTGTTTGCTAGAGCAAAAATTCAGTCGAAATGCGACATTAATTGCTTTAGGTGGTGGAGTTGTGGGAGATATGGGGGGCTTCGCGGCTGCCTGTTATCAACGAGGGATTCCTTTTATCCAAATTCCTACCACCGTGTTGGCGCAAGTTGATTCATCTGTTGGGGGTAAAACAGGTGTGAACCATCCTTTGGGTAAAAATATGATTGGGGCTTTTTATCAGCCGCAATGTGTGATTGCAGATATGGATGTTTTGGACACTCTGGATGATAGGCAGTTACTTGCGGGGATTGCTGAAGTTATTAAATATGGCTTGATACGAGATTTAGAGTTTTTTGAATGGCTAGAAAAAAATATGGCTTTGTTAGTGGCTCGAGATAAGCAGGCATTGGCCTATGTTATTGAGAGATCCTGTGTTAATAAGGCTGAAATTGTTGCTGAAGATGAATTTGAGTCAGGTATTAGGGCTATTTTAAATTTGGGGCATACCTTTGGGCATGCGATTGAAACTGGAATGGGTTATGGTAAATATTTGCATGGAGAAGCTGTAGCTATAGGCATAGGATATGCTGCGGACCTTTCTAATAGAATGGGCTGGATTACGGATGCGGATGTAGAAAGGATATTAGCCCTTTTAAAGCTAGCTGGCTTACCTGTCGAACCACCAAAAGGAATGAGTTCAGAACAATTTATTGAGCTGATGGCGGTAGATAAAAAAAATGTAGATGGCAATATAAGGCTGATTTTGCTTGAATCAATTGGGAAGGCAACATTGCCGATTAATATTGAGCAAAAACAGTTGGAGCAAACATTGATTCATTATGCTGGATGAGGATTCATTCACTGTTCAGATGAATGAAAACCAGGCTTTATTAGAAACACAGTTAGCTGTGTCTTCTTTTATTGGTTTGCAACGGTTACAAAAATTAGATTTGTTAATACATTTAGTGACAAATCTCAGGCTTTCCTTCGTTATTAATGGGCCGAAAGAAGTCGGTAAAAGTAGTTTGTTAACCGAGTTTAAACAACTTAATCCGCTTGGCTGGCTAACCGTTAGTGTGCAAGCGGTTGTTGATTTGAATTTTGATGATATTGAAAAACAAACTCAGGATGTTGTTTCGCAACTAAGCCCTGACTATCAATATCAACGATTGCCTGTCATCCTTTCTTCATTGCAAAAGCAAGGTCAGAAAGTTGTTGTTCTATTAGATGATGCAGGATTATTGGCACCAGGCCTAATTTCCACTCTGCTTAAATATGCTGCAGAGAGAGATAGTATAAGTTTTGTTTTTTCTTTAACTGAAGAAGAGCTCGATTTGAAAAGGCGTACAGATGGGCTTATAGCCGATTGTCATTTTATTGGAGTTCCTCCATTAACAGAAAATCAATGTGCTGAGTTGTTGCAAAACCTGGCGACAAACAATGTGGGTACTTTTTCGAGTAATAGCGGTCAATTTATGCTTGAAAAACTATATTGGAAAACACAGGGGATACCAGGAAAATTAGTTACTGAATTAGCCAGTCTAGCTAATTATCATGTAATAAGGTCTTATAAAATGGGGTTGCTTGTCTGTTTTATCGCAATAATTATGAGTGCAGGATTAAAATACTTTATAGGTGATGAGACACCAATAAAGTTGACGCGCGAAAAAATTACAATTGTATTAGACTTAAAACCTTCAGCTTTGTTAGCTTCTGTGGTTTCAGACCGAGAAGTTGAGGCAAAAGAATTGACCGCAGAGCTTGAAGTAAGTAATAACGATAACAATGATAAGATGGATGAAGACAATTCGTTGTCAGATGTAAGAAATATTGTTGTCGACGAGGAAGTAGAAGGTCGAGAGAAAAATCCATAGTAAAATAGTCGTTAACTAGAAAGCCTAATAAGTAATAGACATCTTAAATATTGTTATTAGTCTAATAAATGAAACTTATATTTGTTAATCAGGTCATGGTTTGGAAAGATTAGTAGCCTACATAACAAAAAGGGATAAAAGAATAGCAAATGAGTATGACACCTTTAAAAAATGATATTTTCATTAAAACATTATTGAAGCAGCCTGTTGATAGAACGCCAGTGTGGATGATGAGGCAAGCAGGACGGTATTTACCTGAATATAGAGAAATAAGAGCAAAAGCAGGTAGCTTTTTAGATTTATGTACAAACCCTGAGTTAGCTTGTGAAGTGACATTGCAACCATTAGAACGATTTGATTTTGATGCGGCTATTTTGTTTTCGGATATTTTGACTATTCCCGATGCCATGGGCTTAGGGCTTTATTTTTCAGAAGGAGAAGGGCCAAAATTTAAAAACCCTGTCAGAACAGCGGCGGATATAAAAAAATTACCTATCCCTGATCCTACAACAGATTTGCGATACGTCGTTGATGCGGTAAGCTTGATTAGAAAAAACTTACAAGGACGAGTGCCATTAATTGGCTTTTCAGGGAGTCCATGGACGCTGGCTACTTATATGGTTGAAGGTAGCAGTAGCAAAAGTTTTGAAAAGGTTAAAGGCTTAATGTATGAGCAGCCAATGCTTATGCATCAAATGCTGGCTAAGCTGGCTCAATCAGTTGCAAGCTATCTTAATGCACAGATTGAAGCGGGTGCTCAGGCAGTGATGGTTTTTGATACCTGGGGTGGAATGCTGTCATCGGAAGACTATAATGAATTTTCATTGAGTTATGCAAAGCAAGTACGTGCTTTGCTTAATACGAATGTAAATGGCGAAGAGGTGCCGACCATTTTCTTCACAAAAGGCGGTGGTCTGTGGCTGGAAGATATGGCAGATGCTGGTTATAGTGCGTTAGGTCTGGATTGGCAGACTGATATTGCCAAAGCCAGGGCGCGAGTCGGAGATAAAGTTGCATTGCAAGGAAATATGGACCCTATCGCATTGTATGCTGAGCCAGAAAAAATAAAGCAGAAAGTAGCCACCATACTACAAAAATACGGACAGGGACCAGGGCATGTGTTTAATTTAGGTCATGGTATTTTGCCTGATGTTAATCCGGAACATGTGAAAGCAATGGTTGATGCAGTACATGAGTTTAGCCCTCAATACCACGTTTAATCCGGTTTGTTGTGATAGCTGCCATGGATGGCGGTAATTCAGCAGGTTTAGGGTGATGGAAAAAAATCCTGCCCAATAATTATTTCTTTCCCGCTCCCTTATTCTGTATCTATGCAGAGAACGAGTAATGAATTATGGTTATGAAAAGAGTGGGGTTGATTGTTGGTATTAGCCTTCCCCTTTATATTTTATTGTTTGTAAGTTTTGGGGAAAACATACAAACTAGCCGGATGGCAGCATGTGCCATCATGATGTCGGTTTTCTGGATTACAGAAGCAATACCTTTAGCTGCAACCGCATTGTTACCCCTGGTCTTTTTTCCTGTTCTGGGAATATCCTCAAGTAAAGCAGTCGCTAGTCAATACATGAACTCAACCGTTTTTTTATTAATTGGTGGGTTTATGATTGCCTTGGCTATGCAGCGATGGAATCTACACAAAAGAATAGCGTTAAATGTATTGCTGTTGTTTGGGGGGCATCCTCTGCAGCTGGTCTTTGGCTTTATGTTTGCAACGGCCAGTCTATCAATGTGGATCTCTAATACAGCAACAACGTTAATGATGCTACCTATAGCCGTTGCTATTATTTCCCGTTTTGAAGTTTTTTTGACTGCAAGGCAGGCGCATCAGTTTGCCTTGGGTTTATTGTTGAGTATTGCCTATTCGGCTTCTGTTGGAGGGATGATGACTCTGGTCGGGACTGCTCCAAACCTGGTTTTTTCTCAATTTTATCAAATGCAAAGTGGTGTGTCGGTTGGTTTTTTACAATGGATGTTGATAGCTGTCCCCGTAGGCGTATTGATGCTAGGGCTTTTGTTTTTAATTATAGTGCTGTTGTTTTTAAGGAAATTACCGAAAACAGAAGAGTTAAAACAGCTGGTTGTAGATGAAAAGGAACAAATGGGTAAGGTAAGTAGTGCTGAAAAATCTGTGTTACTTGTTTTTCTCGTGACTGCGACACTTTGGATTAGCAGAAAAGGAATTGATCTTGGTGGTGTGGTGTTTCAAGGGTGGGGGGAGTTAATAAGTCATGGAAAATTGATAGATGATGGTAGTGTTGCCGTAGCCATGGCAATGCTTCTATTTTTTATTCCAGCTAAGCTAAAGTCGGGTGAAAAAACAATGCTTCTGGATAAAAAAGTTTTTTCTGAATTGCCCTGGTCAATTGTTTTGTTATTTGGCGGGGGGTTTGCATTAGCTTATGGCTTTTCTGAGAGTGGTTTGTCACTCTACCTGGCTGAACAGTTGCAAGGGTTAAAAGCCTATTCATTACCTTTGATAATAGTGATCGTCTCAACAGGCATGAATTTGTTAACAGAATTAACTTCAAATACAGCAACAACCCAGTTGGTTATGCCAATTTTATTGTCAACAGCAAAGGTGATTGATGTTTCGCCTGTTTGGTTGATGTTGCCCGCAGTGCTATCAGCATCATGTGCTTTTATGTTTCCGGTCGCTACACCGCCGAATGCCATTATATTCGGCAGTGGGCGAGTCAAAGTGTTTGAAATGGTTCGCGTTGGGTTGGTGCTTAATATTCTGGGTGTGATAGTTATTAGTGGTGTCAGTTATTATTTGATACCTTATATTTATGGGTGAGTGATTGTGTGGTTTCAAAAAAAAATAAGTATGCAGGCCAAACGGCGAGGTTTTCACCTGGTTACGGCTGAACTGGTGCAGGAATTGCCCGAATTAAGGCAGGTGAATATTGGTTTGTTACATCTTTTTATACAGCATACTTCTGCATCTTTAGCGATTAATGAAAATGCTGATCCTGATGTAAGAATCGATATGGAATCTTATTTCAGTCAAGCAGTAGCAGAAAATGAGCCTTATTATCGGCATGTGCTGGAAGGGAGTGATGATATGCCAGCGCATTTGAAATCAGTGATTTTGGGTGGTGAATTAACTATTCCAATTAGTAATGGCCGATTGAATATGGGAATTTGGCAAGGTATATACATATGTGAGCATCGAAATAGTGCTGGAAGTAGAAAAATTATAGCGACAATTAATGGTGAGTGAAGGGGAAGGTTATGAATAAAGTAATAAAGGTAATGTTTTTTGTGTTGTTGAGTTTTAGTTTTAATCTAAAGGCAAACGAGCTGCCGGCTGTGTCGGCTAATCAATCAGAACCATTGGAGATAGAGGTTTATCGGAGTCCAACGTGTGGTTGCTGTAGTAAATGGATAAAACATTTGCAGGAAAGTAACTTTGTAGTGAAGGATTTTGTGACCAATGATGTGCAGGTGATCAAGGATAAGTATGGTGTCCCTAGTGAAATGGCATCTTGTCATACGGCAATAGTGAATGGCTATGTAGTCGAGGGGCATGTGCCAGCGGCGGATATAAAGCAGTTGCTGAAAGTGAAGTCGAATGTAATAGGTATTTCTGTGCCAGGCATGCCAGTTGGAACGCCTGGAATGGATATGGGGGGTAGAAAAGATCCTTATCAAGTGGTTTCATTTGATAAAGTAAAGAATTTTCAGGTGGTAAAGAGTTATGAGGGTAATTAATGATTCTTGCCGCTGATATTGGGGGGACCAAAACGCTTATAGCTTTATATCAGCAGCAGCAAGATGAATGGGTCTGTTGCAAGAAGGTTGATTATAGCAGTGCTGATTTTGCCGAATTTGAAACACTGCTGAATGCCTTTCTGAAGGATGAGGCTGTAACTATACAGAGTGTTTGCATTGGTGTGGCGGGTCCAGTAGTGGATGGTGACTGTATTACTACAAATTTACCCTGGGATTTAAAAGAACAAGAAATTGCTGTGCAAACAGGTGCAAAATCAGTTTATTTGTTAAATGATCTGGAGGCGACTGCCTGGGGGGTTCTTGCTTTGGCGGATAGTGACTTTGTGGAATTAAATCCCGAGTCTAGTGAGGCAGCGGGAAGTTTGGCTATTTTAGCCGCAGGTACGGGGCTAGGTGAGGCTATGCTTATCTGGACTGGGGAAGAATATTTTGCGGTTGCGAGTGAAGGGGGGCATACAGATTTCGCCCCACGGAATGAATTAGAAATAGGTTTGTTGCGATATTTAATGGCGATGCATGGAGAGCATGTCAGTTATGAGCGAGTGGTCTGTGGGCAAGGCCTGGTTAATATATATCAGTATTTAAAATCAGAAAACTACGCAGAGATAGACGAAGCCATGGAGGAGCTGTTTGGTAGGCAGGATCCTGCGGCTGTTATCAGTGAAAAAGGTAAGGATAGTAAAAATAAGCTGTGTGCAAAAGCGTTGGAGTTGTTTTGTACTATTTATGGTGCTGAAGCAGGGAATCTAGCGTTAAAGTGTTTGCCAAAAGCCGGAGTGATATTAGCCGGGGGGATAGCGGCAAAGAATTTAAGCAGTATGCAAAATGGATGTTTTATGCAGGGCTTTTTGGCAAAAGGTCGTTATCAACAGGTGCTTAGGCATATTTCGGTTAAGGTGTGTTTAAATCCAGAGGCGGCATTAGTCGGTGCTTTAACCATTGCGATAAAAAATTTATCATGAAAATTGGTGTGCCCAAAGAAGTAAAGAATAATGAAGCTCGAGTGGCAATGATACCTGAGGGTGTTGGCCGGTTGGTGGAGGCTGGTCATACTGTGTATATAGAAGAGGATGCTGGGCTTGGGTCGGGCTTCTTAAATGAACAATATGAGAAAGCAGGAGGCTGTATTGTTCAAGTTGCACAAGCCTGGGCTGTGGACCTGGTTGTTAAGGTGAAGGAGCCTCAGGAGTCAGAGTATCAATATTTGGCAAAGCAAATGGTGTTTACTTTCTTTCATTTGGCGGGTGTGGCAAAAAGTTTAACAGTCGCCTTGATGGAAAGGGAGGTTACGGCTATTGCATACGAGTCATTAGAAAATGAAAGGGGGCAGTTACCCATTCTGGCGCCGATGAGTGCAGTTGCGGGAAATATGTCGGTGCTTATGGGGGCATATTATTTGGCTCGATTTAACCAGGGTAGCGGCATGCAGTTGGGGGCTGTATTAGGGAAGTCGTATGGAAAAGTTTTGATTATAGGTGATGGTGTGGTTGCTCAGCATGCTGCAAGAGTGGCGGTGGCTATGGGTGCGAGTGTAACGGTTGCAGGGCTGAATGAATCTAAATGGATTAAAACGAAAAAGCCGGAATTGCTCGACGTGAATTTTATTGCATCGAATGTAGAAAATATTGCCAGGCAAGTACTGGATGCAGATTTAGTCATTGGCGCCGTGCTTTGCAGGGGACTGAAAGCAACAAAAGTGGTTAGTGAAGAAATGATTAAAACCATGTTGGCGGGTTCAGTTGTGGTTGATGTCAGTATTGATCAGGGAGGCTGTATTGAAACATCAGTGCCAACGACGCATTCAGATCCAGTATTTGTTAAGCATGGTGTCATTCATTATTGCGTGGCTAATATGCCTGGAGCCTATCCCAAGGCCTCAACAATAGCATTAACCGATGTGACCATTGCATATATTGAAAAGCTGGCATCTCATGGATTGGCAAGTTTTATAGCTGACAAGGCCTGTAGAAAGGCAGTTAATGTGTGTAAAGGAAGTATAGTAATAAAAAAGATTGCTGATGAGCTGGGGATGTCTGATTTATATCAGTCAATTGAACGTGTGTAGGCGCGAAAATAAACTCTATCTGTTTATGTGGGCAAGTGGTAAGTGAAGTAAAAATAAAAAAAGGGCTTGTTTGCAGGAAATAGCGGACAAGCCCTTTTTTTTGATGTGAAAAGTGGAAGGGTTAAAAATTATCTAGCCCTGAGATACCATCAATAGACCAGTTTTCTGGGTCAGCAGTGTTTGGGCTGTCTTCGTCGTTAGAATATTGAATGCGGCAAACATATCTTATTGTGACTGAGTTAGCATCGGCTGCTTGTGCGCCAAGGTCAGCATTAATAACGTAGCGAAAGTTGCCCAGGCTAAATGCATTAATTGCTTTTTCGGAGAAGGTGACGGTGTAATCAGATAAAACTTCGTTAGCTATGTGGGTATTACATTGGTCGAAAGCAGCGATAGTCATAGTATTTGAGGCGGATTGTCTATTTGCTTCATCACCACTATCTTCAAGAAAAATATCAGAAGCAGCAATGTCATACAAGTAAGGGACAATCACTTTTGATTGAAAAGCTAGTAGTGCAACAAGGCAGACCACAAATAAAAGTAATTTAAATTTCATGAGTAAATATAGATTTAAGTAAAAGGATAATTGATAGTGGAAAACTATACTAACAAAACAAAGAAAAACAATGAAGCAATAGCGCTCAGCAAAGCAAAATAAACAATAATAAAATATTGCAGGTAATTATCTTGACAAGCTTGGGTGAGGTAAGTAGACTTCACTACACCGCAACGGATTGGGGTGAATGTGTTTTTCATTTTCTATGGCACATTCTTAATTAAGGAAGTTAACTAAACACTCAACAGTTTCGTTGGGGATTTAAAAAAACTTTAGGAGGTAGAAATGGCTGCTACAACTGAATCAGTGAAAGCTGATGCTGCGGAAGCACCGCTTTTAAATAGAAGAAACGTCTTTTTAGGCTTAATGCTTTACTTGGTGTTTTATTCGTTTATTCGTTGGTATGAAGGTGTTTATGGATGGTCTGCTGGACTTGATTCATTCGCACCTGAATTTGAAACATATTGGATGAATATGTTGTACATCGAGTTAGTTGCAGAAGTAATTCTTGCATCTGGCTTGTGGGGATATCTTTGGAAAACTCGTGATCGTAAAGTAATGTCAATTACTCCACGTGAAGAGTTGAGAAGACATTTTACTCACTGGACATGGTTAGTTATGTACGGTTGGGCTGTTTACTGGGGTGCTTCTTATTTTACAGAGCAAGACGGTACTTGGCATCAAACAATCGTTCGTGACACAGATTTCACACCAAGTCACATCATTGAGTTCTATTTGTCATACCCAATTTACATCATCACTGGTGTATCTTCATTCTTGTATGCAAAAACTAGATTACCTACTTACAACGAAGGTTTACACCTTATGTATTTGATCTCAGTAATTGGTCCTTTCATGATTCTTCCAAACGTTGGATTGAATGAGTGGGGACACACTTTCTGGTTCATGGAAGAGTTGTTTGTTGCTCCATTGCATTACGGTTTCGTATTCTTTGGATGGGCTACTCTTGCTGTAATGGGTGTTGTAAACACTGAAGTAATAGCAATCACTAAATTACTTAAAAAAGACCTAGCTTAATAATAAGCGAACGTTTGATTTAAAGTAATACTATACTATCTCCTGGCTTGCTCTGCGCTTAGGTGCGGAGTTGGCTTAGGGTGACAGTAAATAAAAAATATAATTTTAATTTTTAGGAGGTAAGCTAATGAGCGCATCTCAATCAGCTGTACGATCTCGCGCTGAAGCCGTAGCGGTTTCACGCACATTCGACTGGATGATTCTTTTTACTCTGTTCTTCGTAGTACTAGGTGGATATCACATTCACTATATGTTAACTGGCGGTGACTGGGATTTTTGGTCTGACTGGAAAGATAGACGTCTATGGGTAACTGTAGCACCTATCGTTTCAATCACTTTCCCTGCTGCTGTTCAAGCATGTCTATGGTACCGTTACCGTTTGCCAGTAGGCGCAACAATTTGTGTGTTGGGTCTATTATTAGGTGAGTGGATTAACAGATACATGAACTTCTGGGGATGGACTTATTTCCCAGTTAACTTTTGTTTCCCTTCAAACTTAATGCCAGGTGCTATTTTACTTGACGTTGTGTTGATGTTGGGTAGCTCAATGACACTAACTGCTGTTGTTGGTGGATTGGCATGGGGTCTTGTATTCTATCCAGGTAACTGGCCAATTATTGCTCCATTACACGTACCTGTTGAATACAACGGTATGATGTTTACATTGGCTGATTTACAAGGTTACCACTACGTACGTACTGGTACTCCTGAGTACATCAGAATGGTTGAAAAAGGTACGTTAAGAACTTTCGGTAAAGACGTTGCTCCAGTATCAGCGTTCTTCTCTGGTTTCGTATCAATTATCATTTACTTCTTGTGGTTCTTCTTCGGAAAATGGTTTGCTAAAACAGACTTTATTTCTGGCGAAGATATCTAATAAGATACTGAACGATAACAAAAACGAGCCTGGCGAATTTAATCGTCAGGGAAGTCTTAATTACAGATTCTCTATTTTATAGAGGAGGGTATATGAAACTTATAAAAGACAAGGTAGCTAAATTATCCTTTGTCGCACTGCTGGTAACAATGACAGCAGCGATTTTTTACACACCTACAGCTTCGGCTCACGGCGAAAAGTCACAAGCAGCGTTCATGCGTATGCGTACTATTCACTGGTTTGATCTTAACTGGTCAAAAGAAGAAGTAGCAATTAATGATACTATGACAATCTCTGGTAAATTCCACGTTTTCGCGGGTTGGCCAGAAACTGTTGATAAACCAGAAGTATCATTCCTTAACATCGGTATTCCAGGACCAGTATTTATTCGTGCAGGTTCTTGGATTGGCGATCAATTAGTTCCACGTTCTGTATCTCTAGAGCTTGGCGAAACATATGCGTTCAAAGTACTTTTAAGAGCGCGTCGTCCAGGTGAATGGCATGTTCATTCAATGATGAACGTTGAAGGCGGTGGTCCAATCATCGGTCCAGGTAAATGGGTAACTATTACTGGTTCAATGGGACAATTCACTAACCCTTTAACTACATTGACTGGTCAAACTATCGATCTAGAAAACTATGCGTTAGATTCAATCGTCTTTTGGCATGCTGTATGGTATGCAATCGGTCTAGCTTGGATGTTGTTTTGGGTTAAACGTCCTATGTTTATCCCACGTCACATCGCGATTAGTTCTGGTAAAGCTGATACTTTAATATCTGCTACAGATAAAAAAGTTGGTGCTGCTTTCGCATTGGGTACAGTAGTATTGCTTGGCGTTACTATGGGTACTACAAACGAGAAGTATCCTGTAACTACACCGCTTCAAGCTGGTTTGATGCGTGGTATGAAGCCAATTGAAATGCCTGCTACTACAGTAGACGTTAAAGTTGAAGATGCTACTTACCGTGTACCTGGTCGTGCTATGCAAATGACTCTGACTATCACTAACAATGGTGATTCAGGTGTTCGTTTAGGTGAATTTAACACAGCTTCTGTTCGTTTCTTGGACGCTGAAGTGTTAGAAGATGAGTCTGGATACCCAGATGACCTATTAGCTGAAGAAGGTTTAACTGTTTCTGACAACAGTCCTATCGCTCCTGGTGAGACTAGAACTGTATCTGTAACAGCATCTGACGCTGCATGGGAAGTTTACCGTCTAGCTGATTTGATCTACGATCCAGATAGTCGTTTTGCTGGTCTACTATTCTTCTTCGACGAAGATGGTAACCGTCAAATGGCTATGGTAGATGCTCCATTAATTCCATCTTTCATCTAATGAAAAAAATAACCATGTAGCTTTGGCTATAGGTTAGGAATTAAAAGAGACCCTCATCACTTTTTAAGTGGTGGGGGTTTTTTTTGCGTTAAAGAAAGTGAGGTGGTGTTTTGATTGATGGAGTGGTAGTAAAAGACACCGCTAAGGAAGTGCTTTGAATAGGTGCAAAGACAAATATAATGGTTTTGTTGTAACTATTGAAAAGCAAAAGCGGAAACAGTTTTTTTAGGGCTAAGATTGGTGGAGGTAGAAAAAGATCTCAATCACTCTTAAGCAATAAATTCTTAAATGTTTGATTGGAGAAACTCTTCAGTTTGTAGGGGGGGCTCGGCACGATTTGAAAAATAATGTTGCTCTACTGGCCAGTAGCCAAATAAGCCAGCAATTCTCAATTTAGGATCATCAATATAAATCAATTAGTTACAATTATTTTAAAACAACAGTAAG
>Ga0209494_1000187_pt1 | contig 26151 bp, 34 predicted proteins | sample EN1Hudseemescosm_FD_184628 | JGI IMG/M metagenome (GOLD analysis project Ga0209494, IMG submission 184628) | Methane-oxidizing microbial communities from mesocosms in the Hudson Canyon - EN1B Hudson Canyon (SPAdes) (version 2) | ecosystem: Environmental > Aquatic > Marine > Cold seeps | place... | reverse complement strand
TACCGCAAAAAGAGTGCAGATGACTGTCCTGATGGCCCCAGATATAAGGCACTTGGCAATTCAATGGCTGTTCCTGTGATGCGGTGGATCGGTGAGCGTATCAATCAAGCCGACTAGCAATTTCGCTCGGCGTTGCATTGTAGTAGATCATCAGTGATTTAGGATCTCGATGCCCGATCATCCGGGCGAGGTCCAGTACGTCCAGTTTCTGAGCGAGCCTAGTGATCGCTTCGTGCCGTGTGTCGTGGAAGTTAAAGTGGTCCATGTCTGCTGCACCTCGATGCTGACGGTAAATTGCTCCGGCAGTGGCTGAAGTGATCTTCATTTGAGCGTGGATGACCTTGCCAAAAAGATCACCAGCCTTCTTTGATAGTGGTACTTTCCTTTTATCACCGTTTTTAGAATCGGTCACTTCGACGTACCGGTCACTCAAATGTACACTACTCGGCACCACCGCACACAACTCACCCAGCCTCATCGCGGTTTCGATAGCTAGAAGAAACAGCACGGCGACCAGATCGGTAGAACTATTTATCTCACCACCGGCATAACCCAAAGCGTCACACACCCGCTGGATCTCGTCATCGTTAATCCGTTGATCTCTGGGCCTTGGATTCTTGGGGCGGGTCACATCTGATATTGGATTCTTCTCGACCCACTTCCATTCGATCCTAGCGCGATTGAATATTACTGACATCAGACTCAGCTCACGATTAACGGTCCCACCACCGTTGATCTTTAACCGCTCATCACGGTACTTACCAAGATCATCGCTGGTAATATCGTCGAGCCGCATCTGTGCCAATGGAAGGCGTAGCATCGCATTGATTCGATCACCCTCTTGCTTCTTACCTTTTTTGAGTACCGTCACCTCATCACGATATCGAATCAGCGCATCTTCAAAGAGATAATGCGTCGGATCACCCACACCAGTATCTATTTCTATCTCAGTTTGCAACGCCCAGCCTCTCGCTTCTGTCTTAGTCCGAAAGCTCCTTGATTTCCTAATTCCATTCACGCACACTGAGGCACGGTATCGCCTACCGACCTTGGTAAAATTAGCCATTTCAGATCCCCACCTGAAGTAAATCTGAAGTAAACCATATCGCTTTTTACCCAGTTTTGCAACGAAAAACACAAATGGAGCTGCTGGTAGATCAGGCTAAGTGCTTGTTTTTACTACAAATACCCACTAATACCCATAAACGCACATAACACGTTCAAAGCTCATGGGAGACACCGTCACGCCTTGAGTTTACTGGGCTGACGAGGGTACTGAAGTAAAAGTGAAGTAAGGTTTTTATGAAGTAAATTAGAAGTAAAGTTTTTAGCCCTTCACTTCCCATCTCCCTTTTAACCCACGACTATCGATGTGTGTGAAGGTCTCATATTTACCAAAACCATACCCTGGATACCGATCAACTAAGTAATCATAAACCCTGTCCGGCGTTACCCCTTTCAGTAAAACGTCTGCTGCTTTTCCTTCGAGATGCTTGGAAAAAACTGATCCCCCTACTGAAGCATTATGTGATTTACATCTGACACCGGAGGTGACGGTTATAGGGGCGTTAAAATGCCGTCGCAATTCTTCCAGTATCTGAATCAACGTCACATCAACCGTAGGATCTTGCGACTGTGGACAGTTTCCGCACTGACAAGCGAACTCGCTTCTGGCGAAATGCTGGCTAATCTTTTGCACAGGTTATCTCAATTCTATTTGGAGACACAGCGCGACCCACTGCCGCTCGTACTGCTGTTCGCCCAGCACTGGGAATCTTGCAATATTTGGACACGGCAAAGTCGGCTCCGTTTGCTATGGTTGTTGCGGCTGAACAGGCAGTAAGCAGCGGTATCGCTATCAACATAATGAGCAATAAATTGAACCAGCTTGGCAACGTGATGCTATCGTGCTTCATAATTTGGACCCCCGAATAATCTTAGTACGAAATAGATGAGCAATGCTTTGGTTTTACGCATCCCTAAACCCATCATCGCTTCAAGCAGCACTTCGTCTGCCTGTTTTCTGGTAAAGCCTAATTCTGCTGACTCAGCGCTATATAAATAGTCATGAACTACAGAGGGCGCTCTGATCTGCCAGTCATCATCATCGATGTAGAACTTAGCTAGGCGCGGAACTGACGCGAAGTTGGTTTTAAAATGTTTAGGGATGATAATTTTATCCCCAAGCGAGGTAATGTATGAGAGACGACTGGTAAGTAAATAAGCATCTTCCCTTGGTACTGCTTCAATCTTTAACTTATTTTTAAACATAATATACTCCTAACCAATGGTGCAATAGCCATGTGGCGACAGATGCAGCCGCAACGGCTAACGCTATAAATGTGAGTAGATCAAAGATAATCTTGAATGACATAAAACATCTCGTATATACCTATCGCTATCAGCACTATTACTGCGGCTACTGCTAACAATATAATTAAAATTGGGAATCTGAAGAAGTAGTAGCTCACTCACAACTTAATCGCTTCGATAACGCCTAGCTGTGTGGCGACCGCATATCCTAGCGCCCCATATACGCATGCTTTTATTTGGATCAATTGCGTATTGATACTACTGAGCATTTTATCTAAGTCGTCAATTCGACTCCTGTGAACTTTTAATATGGTTTCCATTTCGCTACATTTCTCCGGTGTACTCATCGCATTAACTCATCTAGTTGTCTCTGGTATCGGTCTATTTTCGCCTTGTCAAGATTGCTTGGATTATCGAGCAGTTGAAGCTCAAATATCTTGTCCTCCAGATCGTTTTTACGAATGTTGCTGAACTCTTTTTGCGTCTGAGTCTGAGCCTGTTCAAAAGTCTCAGCAGAAACATATCTAGCATCCGCCCAAAGCAACGCCCCTATCGACATGGTAATAATTGAAACTCCAGCGCTCATAATTATCCCTAAAGTTGTTGTCGTTTTATCCATTTATTTACCTGTTTATCAAATCTAACAGCCCCTGCGACGCTGATGGGGCCATCATTCCAGCAGTGTTGGCAGATAGTCCGACACTGCCAGGTTTTAGCAGTCTACCCATCGGGTCCATCCAAGTGTTTGACTCAGCTCCCCCCAACTGCTTACCTAGCGCTCTTAGTCCGGCGGGATCTAGCGCATCTGTGGTCAACATTCTAGCTATCTCGCTCATCTCATTATTCTTGGCACCTTGTCGCCAACCAGGATTTAGATTTTCAAGAAACTGCGCTAGTGGTTTGGGTTGGATGTTGGGGAGTAAATTAGCCTCGTTAGCGAGTCTTTCCGCAGTCTGACTACCAGCCATTACCCGCGAGTGTGTACGCTTCATATCCATCTCGTCGCCGAGCTTTTTCATAAAACTATTAAACTGTTTGGTGCCAGGATCCCCGCTAGGAAATGTTTCCCTGATGGATTGAACGCCCTTATTGTTCTTCAGTAGATTGTAGGCTTTGTTCCCCGCCATATTCGTAACAGTGGCACCCTCTACGAATCCACCGAACTTATCGCGGATCGCACTCATCGCGCCCATGCGATATGCTGTCTTTTCAGATTCCGACATAACCTTAACCATATCTCGAACGTGTTCTGGGAACTCTTCGCTTAGAATGGTTCTCCCACTTTCCATAGCGTTCTCTATCGATTTATCTCCCGCAAAGATGTTACGCGCAGTTTTATAGTTTGGATTAACTTCATCCATAATATCCAGTAACTTGTTCTTTAGCTCTATAACAGCTCTAGTATTGCTTGAACCACTTTCGCCGGAGGCGAAACCCAGCTTCTTCCCGATGTCGTGATCCAGTGACTTCTTAATGAAATCTAGGTGACGAGTATCGATGGCAACGATCCTACCACCCTGTTCAGTCACTAACTTCCCATCATCAGTAAACCTGACCCTCGGTAAGTTCATACGCTCGTTACCCGCTAACTTGTAACTATCTTTTAACGCCTTTTTCCCAGCCGGTGTTCGCAGTATGCTGACAAGTTCATCGTTAACCGGGATCTGCTGTTCGTAGGCTCTTGTATAATGTTCGTTAGCCCTACCTTTCCTAGACGCAATCATCGATTGCATAGTGTCGTAATAGCTTCCCTTACCCGCTACCTCGTCAACGTCGGCATTGAGGCGACTTAGTGACATCTTGTCGCGTTGGTCAAGATGCTCAGTTATCGCGGTTCTGCCAGGCCCTGGGTGGTTCTTAGTGACATCGACTAACCCAAGTGTGTTCGGGTTCTTGTCGGCTAATGTTAGTGGTTTTTTCGATCTGATTAGATCTTCGATATGAGCGCTGATATCGGCAACACCATCGTTATTAAGTGACTGTCGAACAGCGTTTCTTCCTCTTCGCCCACCAGTATGTTTTGCCCACGCTTTTGGAGCTATCGCAGCGCTGAGATATTCACCGGCCACTGGTGCTGCGGCACCTACCACCTTCATTCCGGTCTGAAGCGCTCCACCTAGACCCGCACTTGTTAACGTGTCCTGCACGATATTTTCACCACCAGGCTCGCTATGCCCAGCGCCAGCCACACCAGCTAATCCAGTTGCCGAGGCAACAGGGTTGTCTCGAATTAATTTATTAGTCCGGTTTAATATATTCATCCAACGAGGTATTCCAGCTATCTGTCCTATAGCTGGCGTAGCGAATGATGCCAGCGCTTCTTCACCGAGAGCTTTACCAGGATACTTATCTTGGTAGGCGCGGAGCTTGTTGTATTCCTCTTCTCGACCTAGTTCTGTCGGACTAACTCCCTTCGCCTTTGCTCTCGCTATAAGCTCATCATCAGTAAACCCTCTATAGGTTCCATAGATGTCGTCGCTAAATCCGAGCGTTGGACCTTGCAAACCTGTACGGATTGGTCCGTAAGGGTCTTCGATATTATCTAGTAAGAACCCCTCTGGTGGATCTGGGATTTTACTATCTAAGACAAACCCCTCTGGTGGTTCTGGGATTTTACTCATTGACCACCCCCTGTAGTACGAACCCATTTAGTACCGTCCCACTCAGCCGTTTCCCCTGTGTTTGGGTTGTGTGATGTGTGGCGGCCAGTAGCGGCGTTGCCACTCTCATTACCCTTACCACTTTTAACCTCGGCATTCACACTGCTACGCAACGAACTTATAGCTTCATTGAATGGGTTATTGTTAAATGATCTTCTGGCCTTATTCCGCCCTACTAGGAAGGCACCAGGGTGTTGAAACTTAACCCCCTCATTCTCTAGCCAATTCTCCATATGATCTTGCATCGCAATCGCACGCTGCTTGGAAATCTGTAAGGCTTTCAACATCAACATATTGCCTCGTTTAGATTTAGACAAATCTGGTGAGCCTTTGACGATGAAATCCAAATCCTTATCTGTAGGGTTAACACCCAATAGTTTAACTTCCGGTAGGATGATCTTATTAGACTGACCAACGAACGATTCAGCGTTAGCAATAGCTTCGGCATCAACATCAAATCCGAGGGTTTGAAATGCTCTTTTTGCATCTAGCGCATACTCTGCCCCCATTCCTGTGTCAAATCTGCCCGACCCAAGAAGGTCAATCATGTTGTTAATCATCGGGAGTGACTGCCTTGCGCTGTCACCGCTCTCAGCTCCCGCATCCATCGCGGTCTTAATCTGCCCGCCGAAGACATCGGATAGCTGGTTTTTAGGGAAGTTGTTAATAGACATACCAGCGCCACCCTTAATGTCGTACTGCCCTGTCCGAGAGTTTACCTGTAGTAACTGACCTGGTTTTAACGTCAACCCTAGCGAGTCTATTTCCGCTTGCGTCGCTGGCCGGAAACTATCCCTGTTCATGTTGGTGGCCAGTCCCTGAGCAAACGCTTGAGGGTAGCTTTGAGCTAGTGCTTGCATAGCGGGGTTTGCTCCAGATAATGCGTTAGAAATAGCAGTTCGTTGCTCATTCTGCAACCGCAACTTCCTCGCGTTCTCAACCAGTGGCATGGCAGTCTGCATGGCGTTAACGTCTTTGCCCATAACGTTGCCCACGATATCAGCCAGCATTGCCATCTGTAGGTTAGTTTGATTCTGTGGGGAGTAGGCATCAAACATCCCTCCACCGGTTGGCGTTGGTGCGGCATCACTACCACCGAACATATCGAGTAATCCCATTTCTAATATCTCCTTGATCCTAACGGTCCTCTTGGTCCACCACCCATGAAAGCTCCACCGGGTTGACCGCCTCGGCGAGATAACTTCATCGGCGCTCCCGCCTTACTGATAGGTGATATCCGAGCTTGTTGTGCTGCGGGTTTTGGATCTTGTTTCGTCATGCCTTTGAGAATCTGTGATCCGAGTAATCCTTTCACCATAGTGTCTTTAGAAGGCATCATGCTTCCGAACATCCCTCCACCTTGGCCGATAAGATCTGGGTTCGTGCCAATATATTCTCCAGCGCTGTTGACGTTGTTCCACATTCCGGTGTAATCCATGCCAGATTCGGTAACCATGCTTGGATCTATGAACTTGGCTGCGGCAGGGTTATTTGCATAGCTCGATATATGTGCTGGGCCAGTTCCTAAATTAGCACCGAGCTGTGATCCTGTCATAGATTTACCACCAAGCAGACCTTCTATCTTTCCAGACATGGGTCCGGCTCCGCTGAACGCACCCGCCGCAGCTCCAGTTCCAAGACCTAACAGCATATTCTGCCACCAGTCGTCATCACTAAATCCGTCGCCACTGAGAGCGCCGGACGCTAACCCAACCCCAGCACCCGTTAGCGCGGGAACTACCATAGGAGCAAGAAAACTACTTACACCAGCCATTGTTAATCCAAAACTCATGATTCTTCTCCTATTTCCTTTTGTCTATGAACAGATTTCTGTTCATCCAGTAATTTCAGTATATGCGGTCTGCCCTCTTCCACCAACTCCTCCTCTGCTGTCTCCACATCGGTAGCCGTAGTCGCGTGAATTGTGGTCCATTCCGTGTCTGAGATAGCGAACCCAGCTCTTTTTATTCCCTTCTTCGATGAGATGATTTGGGGTGCTTCCAGTAATTTCATACCCTCATCAGTCATCACCCTAATGGTGCCTTTCATCAGAAAGTTGATGTGGTCACGTTTATGGACCTTCCCAGTAAGCACTGACCCCGCTGGAATATAAAGCGTTCGAGCGTACAGACCATCGGAGAAGATGTGATCCACCCTCCCCTCGACCTGCGGCATCGCCGCGATTTTATCCTCTAGCTCAAGGATCTTATCTTTTAGCGCTAAGTCACTCATCAGCTTTTCGTTGTGGTGGTAGTTCCAGACAGTTGAGGAGATATGCCGTAGGCCGACATCAATGTTTCCAACTGCCGCAGTGGATGGTCCTGTTCTTCGGTGAACTTTTGGTAGGCCAAGTCTAGTTCCGATTGAGCCATACCCTGTTGCTCGGCCCCTAGATCGACCATCATCTGTGCATCACCAAACGCTTGATCTCGCTCCTGACCAGACAGCGCCGCGAGTAACGCAGACGCAGACTGCGACTGTTTATTCGCATCAAGACCCGCCGCTTGGTTAGCTATATCACCTTGCTGCATCAAAGCTGAATCGCCCATAAAGCCTTGCATTGCCGTGTTAAATCCTTGGTCCCTAAGTTGAGCTGAGATCTGCCCCATTTCGTCAGCGAACCCTCGGTTAGTTTCAGACTCCGCAATGCCATGCCGACTCCCGCCAAAAGCGTTAGCTGCTTGGGCCGATCCCGCGATATTTCCCATTGCCATCTGCCGCTGCCTTTCCATGTCTTGCATGGTTGTATCGATAACTTCACCAGTATATGGATTAAGATAATCTTCAAAAGTCGATCCCATCGTTCGGGTGTTCACGGTGTCCGGTGTGTATCCAGCGGAGGTGTTAGCTGTTGAAATTGCACGGGACAGAGCATCCGCTCCAGTACCCACCGCACTTTCATACATTCCAAAACCTTTGGTTTGCAGCGGGTCAAACCCGGCAATCATGTCACCGGTATATGGGACATATTCTCTATCTGCGACATCTTCAGCGGTGTCATACATCGCCAACCACTTCTTTTTTACATCTGGGTCCAGTTCCTGTTTGGTGACGCTGTGTGAACTACCCCCACCACTCCCCTTACCTCTGAACGTCAGAAATGCTAACGAAGGGAGCAGAGTGTAGATTGATTTCTTCAGCATTTTCATACTATTTCCTTTTCAAATATTGTGTAAACTTTCGCATATTTCCATCGTTGTTTTAACATCCTACCCATCGAGTCCCTGACGGCACATTGCATTGCCGTGCCACCGTTCTTCTTAACCCACTTTTCGACATCTTCATACAGCTCATCCGGCATAGCATTACTGCCCGCCCACGCAGTGATAAAAAAGATCCGCTTGCCCGGGGTCATTTTCCATTCACCCACGATCACGCCGATTGTCTCACCGGATAAATCAATCACAATGATCGCTGTGCTACTACCATTGATCAGTGATACTTTTGATTGCTCAACCGACCCCTCGCCGTTGCCGTGTGGCGCGACATCTTCCAGAAATGGCACCATCTTCGGCCACGCTTGGTGGACATGGGTAGTGGGGACTTCGAGTAACCTCACACAACCACCGTCGATAGTGTTCCAGCGTTGCTAACTGAAAGTGCATAGCGCGTTCCGTTAGCAGAAGTTAAAATTAGCCTTCCATCGCCAACTTCGATATCTCGATTGCTCTTCAAGTTGCTCTGAGCATCGAGTTCGATTAGCAAGTTGCGTTGATGCTCATGTTGCGCCGAGTAGGTGCTTGGTGGTCGTGGTAACTTCATCGACGACCTCCCACCTTGCCTTCGAGTCGCATATCACCCACACGCCAGTCGGTGTTCTTCGCTGACTCAACACGCATCTTCACTTGTCGACCAGTAAATCTCACCGATGTTGGGTTGGTCATTGAGTATGGTCCGTAGGTACGTTCCGTATCAGTTGGGTGGAATCGTGTTTTAAATTTAGCCTGGACATCACCTAAATTAGCCTCGTCTGGAATCATACCGGTGACGTTCATCACGTTCTCGCCGCTACCAATTTCTAAGGGTCCAGATTCCGCGTATGGGGTTCTGGAATCGTATGTAAATCCAGTTTCATGCTCATACATATAACCGTCAGTGCCAGCTAAAAATGGCGATCTGAAAACAGAACTATCAACGCCAGCGGTGCGGGCTAGACTACCGACATTCCAGTGATTTTCAACCCAGTCCCAGCTCACATAACTGTCGCACTCAGTGGACCCGGCGGATGGGTAAAACCACCATACCTCATTAAATTGACTGATTAGTAATCCGTAGATCTTCGCGCGTTGATCGACATTGATATTGTTGAACACGAAATCTGCCACATCACAATCTAACGCTTTCACATATCCATCGTACACGAAGAATGAGCTATTCCCCATCCAAACCGCAAAGGTGTCTACCGTCGCCAGCGCCTTTGGTCCAATGATTCCACAAGCCGATCCCACTTTCTCAAAACCATAGACATAGGGAGCGCCCTGATAGGTCGCTGCATGAGCGTCAGTTGTGGTCAGTATTAAAGTCTGCCCTCTTACTCTCGCGCCACACCGAATTTCTCCATCGGTGATGAGATCAACGTCACCCGCCTGATTCGTAGCACTGGGTGTCCACGTTGTGTTGTCTTCTTGGTCTGACCACTGTATTTTACGATTGTTACCACCAGCGCCTAGCGCAAACAGAAATCGTTCCGAGGTCACGACGATGCCCTGATTACTTACGGGTGCGTTGGCTACCGTAGCGGCCACAGTAGCGAACACTAGCGACCACTCGTAGATCTTGCCATCGGAGGTCGAACAGGCGACGAGGTTCTCTCCCCAGTTGTCCAGTGACCACGTTGTCGCGGGTTGGTACGTTGCCGTATCAGGTCGCGTTGTTCCGTAGTTGTGTTTGCCATAAAGTTGCGATCCATAACCGGTCGCTTTGAAGGCATCAACGCTGCCAGCTGTAAGCCCTGTCGGTGTGATGTTATATAAAGTTGTACCTTCCCCCAAAGCATACAGGCTAGATGCCGTGCCAATAGTTATTTTCCGGTCACCGGAGTTGTCGCCCCACGCTAACATCGCTCTGGCCTTGTCGCTGAAGGCAGTGGTGGTGTGTTGTCTCCAACCGCCGATTGGACGCATCGCACCTTCGTGCCAGCGTACTAAATCAGCATCGGACCAACGTCCTTTCGACTGATACTCGGTGCCGTTTTTGTAAACGCCAGGTGGGATTTTTATTGGTAGGATTGGCATTTTTAATCCCCTTACGGTGTGTAATATAGCCGAGCATACAACGCGAAATTGCTAAATTGATACCAAGCGGCACTAGCACTGCCCCCAGGCTGTGTGTACAGATGAAAAAGATAGTTGGAGTAACTGTCGCCGATGTTAAAATTAATTCTCATATCAGTGTGGCTAAAATCGCCCCCATGATTATGCCATATCGGCCATTGCTCGTTGTCGCTGCCATTAACGCTGGCTGTATCTCTCGCGATAACATCGCCCACCGCAAAACCATCTTCAGCATTAACGCACTCAAATTCCAAATACATGCTCAAAAATGTTCCGCTGCTGAGATTGAACTGGTCAGCGGCGCTGGGGGTGATGCTGTACGATTGTCGCGCCGCAGTTGGTGCATCGAAAACTCCGTTGGCGGGAGTACCGTTTGATCCCTCCCATAAACACGCCCTACTCGATACTAGTATCGATCCAGATGGCATCGCTGAACTGGCTATGGATCCTGACGTGCTGAGTTGAAATGCACTATCCAACATCGCCGGGGTAATGTCCTCCGCTGACAGTGCGCCACCCGCCGTGACAGCTAAACCGCCGCCGACAGACACACCACCAAGCACAGATGCTGTCGCCGCTGGAAGCGCATAGTTATTAGCGTTCGTAGCAACAGTATCGAGCTTTGCACCATCAACCGATATGTCTCTCCCGTCGATTGTCTTTGTCGCCGGTACAGTGATATTGCCAGAGGCATCTGCTGTGACCACTTTAGATACCTCCACCGTGCCTTCGGTGGTGATGTCAGACCGATTCAATTCTGCCGCTGTCGCTGTTAATCCCAAGTTAGTCAGCGCCGTAGGAGCGCTTGCTAGGTCCGACAGATTACTGGCCTTGACTGCTGCGGCATTCGCCACATCAGATACCGACTTGATGGTGGTATCGATAGTATCGAGGTCTGTATTTATCTTGCCACCCCATGAGTCGCTCGATGCCCCAACCTCTGGCTTCGTGAGCGCATAGTTCGTTGTCGTAGTATCTGCCATTTCGTTACCTTTTTAATCCTTAAATACGGTCTACGCTTTCAGCGCCGCCAACTCAGCTTCAAGACGTTCGATTTCTTGTTGCTTTGGGTCAACCCAACCCACGACCTGAGTCCATGTCCCACCTGCAAAAGTGTATCTTCCACCCTGCCAATCATCTGGTGGGGTGACGTTTTCAACAAGCGTTGAATTGGTGTTGTTTAGGTCGCCAATTATGAAATCAGGTGTGGTGATATTCTCTGATGACATTGTGATTGCAGTTGCATCATCAAATTGATATGCAGATATATTCGAGTCGTTAAATAGTATTGTTTTCATTTGTTATCCTTTGATTAGTAAGCTAGTAGCAGAAAGTGCAAGTCCGGCATATACGGACGGTGAAGCGGCAGTTGTGGAAAGTGACCCATCATTTTGAACATAGTGTTTTGAGCCAACCGTCAATCCTGATTGGGCATCATCCGTTGCCCCCACGACTTGAATAGTTGCTGTTGCTGTATCTGCGTATGCGGCATCTGCTATGCCAATGAAATTGTCTGCTGTGAGGTTGTTGTAAGTGGTTGCTATTTGACCTAAACGACACTGACCATCGTTGCTAGTTCCATCTCTATATGCAATGAAAAACTTGCCAAATTCCTCCAGTCCGCCTAAAAAGTTAAGTGCGTGAGCATCCTCGTTATTTGCTGTATCGATGTTGACAGGTGTCCCGAATGTCAATGTATTTGAAGAACTGCTAACTTCTCCCACAACTATGACTGAATCACTACCGTTGATATAGTAGATGATACATTTATAAGAATTTTCATCAAAGACCATTTCTGGAGAGCGTGAGTGAGAGCCTGTCGTTGCTGTTGCAACAGCAGACGCAACGGTATCGATGCTAGTCGCTGAACTATTAATTATACGGGTGTGTGAAAGGCGAGAAGTGTCTTGATAGCAGATAGCAAAATCAGAGTCTTTTTTCTTTATCATCGACAACGACAGATTCCCACAAGCCGCAGAATTGAAAGCGGTTTCAGAACCGTAGGTAACAGTTGTTCCCGACACAGTGCCAATGATGCTGTAGCCGTAGCCATTTGACGCTTTACTATAGGCGACAGCAAACTTGCCAACATTATTAGGGTCAAACTGGATAGCTATAGTTTGGGTATTATAGGGGTAATTCAAATAATAATTAACTGCGTATGTTGTGAAATCTGTTGCTGTGCCAAACGTCAAAGTCGTGCCAGAGATAGTCCCAGCAACCACAGTGCCATAATGATTCTCATCCCGAAAAGCGATTGCGAAAGAGCCTGTAGTATTTGGGTCGAAAGCAACTTTAGGGTCATATCCATTGGTTGTCCCCGTAGGGCTATACACTGAGCCAAACGATAATGTTGAACCTGACACAGTTGCGGCAAGCACTCGCACATCGTCGGCATTTGGTGCGGCATCTCCACGATAGGCAATTATTATTTTCCCAGATGTATTCGGGTCATATGCAACGCTAGGTGTTTTGGCGTTATATTCTGACAAATAATAGGTTGTGCCAAACGTCAAAGTCGTACCAGATACAGTTCCTACCAAAACACCCATATAATATTGATTACTGCCAGCAACAGTATTCTGAAAAGCTAGAACGAATTTCGTTGAGTCAAGTGGGTCGGACGCAGACGAAAAGTAATTGAACATTCCATTATGAAATTGGGTTTCTGACCCAGTTGGAATACTCTCAGAATAACTCGTACTTGCTACAACCTCAACTTTGCCATCAGATTTGAGAATAACAGTATCACCATTCGCCAAAGCACCTGAAGCCACTGCTGTTATTGTTCCTCCAGCAGCTGGAAGATTCGTCAGCAACGCACCCGATACCGCAGGTAATTGTGCCGACCCATCGAGCTGAACAATTTGATTAGCCGATGTGCCAATGCCGTTGGTAGCTAGGGTTGTCAGGTCAGCATCACTGGCTTGTTTGCTGTCGATCTGAGTCTGAATCGCTGAGGTTACTCCGTCCACATAATTAAGCTCGGTGTGCGTCGGATTCACAGCACCGGTGACGTTCGGAAACGTGTTTTTGACTGCGGTCTTTATCCCACGCAGATGGTCGTCACCCTCTGACTTCGGGTCACTTGATGTCGGGTTCGATGTGTTGAGGCTATCGACGTAGGTAAATGTTTCTAAACCCATAATAGTCTCCCTAGCTGATTGTCACGGTTAGCGTGATTTGCAGCGTATCGCCGGAGATCACATTACGAGCTGCACTAAAATCCGCAGCGCCAAACAGCGTACCGGTCGTACCGGACGTAGCGCTGGCTAAAAACACTCCGGCAACCGTTGCCGTTGCGTTGATAGCGTAATCGACGCTGCTTGCATTAGTGATTGATCCGCTGCTGGCTGCCCCCTCGGTCCACTCTTTGCGCGTACCGGAGTAACCTGTTGACTCTGCCCAGCTTGCGTGTGATGCCAGTGTGTCGGCAGCAACTGCCGTACCCGTAGCCTTCAATCCAATGTACCAGGTAGTCACTGCCGTCCCAGCGTGAAACCCAGTGTTAAGCAGATGATTCTTGCCCTCGGTTGTCACTAAATTAGGCTGCTCTTCGACCCACTTAACTTCACCATCAGCGCCGCGACATATCACCTTGTATAAGTTGTTAAATCCAAATTCTTCAATCAATTTCATTTCATTTTCCTTCTAAGGTTTTGTGTCGTCGGACTTGTCAGCCCATGCAGTTGTTGCGTCTGTTGATTCAGTCCAGGTGCTGTCGTCGGTGGTGCTGTGTTCCCAAAATAGTCGCGCGTCGACTACCAGCGTGACCGTACCATTCAAGTTAATGCCTGACACATATACGCCGTTGCAAACAGTATCTAGAGAGGCTGAACCCTCAACAGTAGCCGCGCCAACCAAAGTCATCTGCTGTACCGCTGTGGTTGTGGCTCCCGCGCTAACGCCGACTGACTCGGCCATCTGATGCGCCGCCGCCCCAGTAATTGCGCTGGTAGCGCTGACGCTGGTCGTTTCAGTAAACCGTCCCGCGCCATCTGTGCTAATGGTGCTGGGTGTGCTGATCGAGGTAGCGTTGGCCATCGCTTGCTGCGCTGACGCTACTACTGACGAGGACATCGACAAGATATTAAAATCCCAGGTCGTGACATCCGCAGCCCAAGTCCCCACCGAACTATCCCAGGTATCGATGTCGAAACCTAATATCGGTGCCGTGTCCCAGTTAGTCTGGTCACCGTCCCATGAGTTGCCGTCGATTGCCCAGGTCGTCATCTAGAAAGTCCTGTGTCTGGCTTTCAATGTCGAGCCACCGTAAAGCGCTTTCTCGTTATCTGTCTCCAGTTCGCCGACAACCATGTCATGAGCCTGGAGCCAGAGCGAGGTTTCTGCGGTGTCTTTCAAATAGGGTGCAGCTTGGAGCAGAGCGCCATAAAGGTAAGAATCTGGAGCCTTGGTCAAGAGCCAGTTCGTATCGGCATCAGCACTGAGTGCTGGTAGCGTTTTGTAATAAGCTAACTCAATTTCGTAAGTCGCGTCGGGTGACGGAAACACTTCTATAGTGTCACCAATTATCGTGTAGTAAACCGGTTCCCGCGCAACATTACCTAACGCTCGTTCTTGGTCCATCTGCTCGACACTCAGAAACTCAAGCGACTTCGGTGTGCTGACATTCAGTTGAATGTTTCGCATCGACAGAAATCCACCGGGGAGTTTCGTGTACTGCGAAGTGACGTTTGCCGTTGAGCGCTGGATCATTTCACGCACTCTTAACCGTCTGTTCAACTTCGCATGAGCGAGGTCTATAAAGGTCGGAATAACTGAAGTAAGGTCGTCGCGGTTTAGCCAATCTGCGACGGCTGTTTTCAGTTGCCCATAATTCGTTATTGCCATTAGACTCTGCCTGGTCGGGTTCTAAAATAGCGGTTATCGGGATCGTTCAACCATGCCTTCATTTTCTTCTGATCGTTCAGAATCCCTTTCTTCTTCAAGTCGAAATAGACGTTCATCGGGATGCTTGCGACCTTACTCATGTCGCCGTATCTCGCCCGCTCGTCTGTATCGTTGAACTGTGATTTGTTCGACTCAATAATGTCTGTGACATCTGCTGATGTCGTAATGACGGACTGATCGCTCGACGCATCGTAATCGTGATACGTTTTCGTGCCGGTCATTCTGTTTTCGCTTAGTAATCGTTTAGCCATAATTAAAATGGGGTGGGGTTTCCCCCACCACACCTCATCTCCTAAATTAAGAAGTTGATAGATCGGCGATCAAGCCTAATCCTTTTTCAGTATCTACTTTCAAGCCCAACTCAGTGATGACCATGCGTTTTTCTGCATCCCCGGTCTTCGCCAATTTGACCTGTTTGATTGGACGTAAAGTCGCAACCGAACATAGGTCGGGATCAAGTACAAAAGCGTCCCTGGCACGTTGGAAACGGTTAGGTACAATTTCAAGATTCCCGAAGTCAGAAACGTAAATGTCAGCAGCACCGATGATCGTACCTGGCTTGTTGCCATCGACATTAAAGCGTTGTCCCGCGATTCCAGAGAATCCTGAGATAACAGTTTTAACGTGTGGGCCAACCATAACCATTGAAGGTTTGCCGCCCTCATTCCACATAGACTGAACGACGGTTTTCAACATCGCCTCGGTCATGGCACGTTGAGTACCGTCAGTTCTAGCCGCGGTTGCAGACGTAGCGTTTGCGCCGCCACTAGCTTTGCTTATGTTGGTCGAAATCCAAGCGGGCAAGCCCCTTGATTTTCTAGCAACAGTCGTTGATCCAGCAGCCTGACCCTGATTGCTCAGTAGATTAAATTCTACGTCGCGTTTAAGTTCAGACCCAACTTTTGCGAGGTTGTAACTTAATTCTGATTTTCTACCCGCCGCGTCGATAGACTCTAAGCTATCAGCAAGTACAAAATCTTTACGCATGATCTGCGTGTAGTTACCTACGCGAGTCGTTGGAGTGACCGCAGAGAATGACGAAATATCGTCACCGTCCAATTGTGCATTCGCGGCTGCTGCCGAAAGTGCATCTTCTTGCCACTCAAAGTAAGTGTTGCTTACGCTCTCAGAACGGATGTTACTCTGGAATGGAGTATCTTCCGGTGAGATGTTTTTGATTACATTCGATAGCTCTTCGCGGATGCCCACAGAAGAGTAACGAGTAAAAGTATTTGCTACGATAGCCATTGTTAAATTCCTTTAGTCTAGGTCTAAGTTCATTAGGAGATCTGCCGCATCGCGGTAGCTCCCAGTCTGTTTTAATTTACCGGCGGCGTTCTTCACAGCAGTGCGTTGTGCGTTTGGCGTTCCGGCTTTCGATCCGGGGCGAACTGCTTGACCCTTTTTCGATGTGGCCGGTTTACGCTTTGATTGCACCTTCGCCTGTCCAATTCCGAACTTCCAAGCGTCATGTAGTAATGCAACATGACCAGCGTCTGAGATTTGGTTAATCTGATCAGGACTAACTCTCCCACTATCCACTGCCCACTTTCGCATTGCTTCAACTTCGGTTGCTTTGACTGTTTCATCGGCCCACGATGGGATCAATTCCGGCAACAACTGCGCTTGCTCTGCAAGGTGTTGTTGATATCGGGCTTGTTGACCCTGTTGGGATTCGTGCATCAGTCGTTGCTGTTCAGATTGGATCGCTTGCAGCTTCTTAGCTCTGTCCTCTTTTTGCACTCGGTACTGGCGTTCTAACTTCGTTGCCTCAATGGGATCGGCCTCATATGCGGCGTTCCAATCAGGTTCGGGTTGGTTATCGGCCTGTAGTTGTTGTGCAAGTTTAGGAAGGAGTTCAGCGTACTGCTGTTCCATCTGCTGTGTTTTTTGGAATTGCGCTTGAGCCTCTTGAATCTGTCTCTCGACAGTTTTGCGCTGCTCTGCTACTTCCTGAGTTTTCCGTCGGTAATCAGATTCCCTAGAGTAACCCTTCGTCAGCTCATCGAACGTGACCTCAACATCTTCACCGTTCACTCGAACAGTGTAGATATCAGGTTGCTCTTCTTCTGCCGAAAGATCTTGTTCTTGTTCCTCCGTCTCGACTGATTCTTCACTCGCTTCATAAGCCAGCTCTTCGTCAGTCACGGATACCTCTTCGGTCACCGCTTCGACTTGCTCTTCTGGTGTGTCCATCTCTGGGTCCATCAAGCCAGCCAAGTTAGATATCTGTTCGACTCCGTCGTACAATCCAATTCCAGATTCTGGGGTGTTGGGTGTTGTCATTGGGTGTTCCTTTCAATTGTTAAATTATCTGCTTTCGCGCGTAATCTCGTTAGAATCACTTCCATCGAGATGGCGAGTCCGTGCAGTGCTTCTCTTTCCTTGGTGTCTTCTGTTCGCATCCACTCATGGAAAAGGTCATGCTTCACCTCATCCACGACGGTGTTGAATAGTTCATCATCGACGATGGTCAAGGCCTTCTGCCCTTCGTCGCGGATTGTTTGTTTTGATTTACTCATTCCAATAACCCCTTTGACTCAGCGTGTTTCGGGTTAAAATTCGCTGATACATTTCTCACTCCACTTCCGTCCAATAACAGTGTAGATATTCCTAACTCATCCGACATATCTACTGCGTCAAACCCAAGCGCCTTGGCTACCCTTCCTCTTAACCTCTGCAGCTCCCAAGATATCTCACCTAGATCATCGGTCCCAAACAGTTCATTAACCCACACAGGCACCCCTTCATATTCAGTCTGCCATAAGGAAATCACATCATCTTCATCCTCGCGAATAAGGTCTTCTAGCTCAGACTTCTGGCCAGGCGATAATGCAGATATCCCCAACTCATCATCAAGCACATTTCTCATCGTTAATGGGTTGCCATCAACTGCCGTGTTGAATTTACTGTGAGTCGCATGATTCTTAACAATAAAATCATTGTCTAATAACTCCATACCTGAGTGATAACCTCCGATATTTTCAGCAAATATCCCGTCGAACGCGGTATTGTCAGACCCTGTTAATATTTCCTTAATAGACCCCTCATCAGGATTAGGATATCGATAAGATCTATCATGCCTAAATACCGCAGATGGATCGAATCCCATAGCTTTTGCTTTAACTAGACCCCCAACGTCGGATATCCCGCCAACCCCCGCACCTTCGCGCAGTAGTTGTTGCCCGATCTTATAGGGATCATTCTCAGCTAACACTGGAAGTGCAGACAGCAACCCTTGCTCTATGTTGCCACCCCAGTTGCCGAGCAGACCTGACATAGCCTCACCGAGTGACGGTGGGTTGCGTTGGCTATAGCTGTTGGTTAGAAGGCCGGTCATAGGAGTCCCTGTTTCGCTACGCTTTCGGGGTATTGTCTGAATATTTCACTCTCTGGAACGTCTAAGGATTTCCAGATGGGCTTATTAATCCGCTCATCTAACGACATACCCATTCGATGCTGCACTGCCCTAGACATTGCTTCCCCGTGTTCGCGCAGATACATCTGATAACGCTCTTCTGGAGTGAAGTGACGCAGTAGTGAACTGTTAGGGTCTTCGGCTAGTCTGCCACGTTCGTTCTTCAGTAATCTCACCTGTTCGGTGTCACTTCTCAAATTACTGAGTCTGCGATCCAGTCTTCGTTTCTTGTTTTTGAGACTCTTCCTGTCTTTACTATATTCAGCTAGTTTTGACTTAAAACCGTCTTCTTCATAGAAAGTCCACCATTGGTGACCCTTCGCCTTTCCTATCTCTTCGTGCGCGATCAACTGTCCAGCGTCTTGCGCCCACTTCAACCGTTCCGGTCCTCGTTTCGGTGGTGGACCTAACTCCAGTCTTAAATAGTGTGAATATTCGTGATACTGTTGGGTATTAAATAGATGTCTCGGCTGTTTGATATCCATGAAGTCGAGAATATTATCTATCCCCGCGTACGCTTCCATTTCTTTGTGCGTCTTACTAAGTTCACGCCACTTTTGTAAACTGTCTTCGTTTGCTCCAAAAACATCATCTATATAATTGACTCTCGACTGCACAACCTGATCTGGATTATTTCCTCTCGGAAAACCTTGATCGGTCTGTATTGCGTGATTAACTTCGTGCAACCCAACAGAGGTCATGTCCTCGCCTAAATCATCTCTTAAACCCATCTCTTTGGTGTTAGGTAGATGAAAACCCCTGTAGTCTTGATATTGGGATGGTTTAAAATAGTTTGCCCGATAATCGAAGATTCCAGGGTAGGCAGCCTCTAGCTCTTTGTGCTGAAATACGGTTTTTAGTGGTGTACTCCAGTAGGCGGAACCAGTCCCATCGGCAACCCTAGTAACACCTTCATAATCATCCAACAGACCTCTGATATCTTTATTTTCTCGCCTAAGTCCGGTGAGAGTCTTTTTTAGGTCTTTCTCCCAGATATCGCCTTGTATTTTTAGTGAATCTGCATTAGTTTTGATTACATCTTTATTGCTAACTAACTTATTTTCTAACCTTTTAGACTCTTCAAGAACTTCGGCTGGTGTCAGATACTTAGCGCCTGAGTCGTCTATCTCCCACATAAATTGACCGTTATCAAACCAAGACGGTTGACCAAACTGCTCACCGGTTGATTTCCAGATGTCATCTCTACTTGCTCCAGAGTCACGCATCTGCTCGGCTAGTTCTAAGGTCTTAGGGTTTAACGTCTTGGCATTAACTCCAGCTATGGTTCCTAGACCCACACCCTCACGGAGTAAACTCTGTCCGATCTTATAGGGATCGTTTTCTGCTAAAAATGGGAAAGAAGTTAATAGCCCTTGCTCGATATTGCCACCCCAGTTACCCAACAGACCCGACAACGCATCACCTAACGCTGGTGGATTGCGTTGCGAGTAGTTATTGGCTAAGAGTCCAGCCATCTACCGAACACCTCTTCCAGCTTGAATACCTTTAATCATTTCTCTGTCACGATCTACGTCAGCCTTGATCTGTGCGACGTTGACTGAGGTGCCGTGCTTGCCTTGGATCTCTGCTGCTTTAAGATGGATATCAGCATCCAACTTGTCACGCTCCAAGTCATCTTTCCTCATCATCTCGTCACGCTTCAATTCCAGCTCTGCTGCTTTCTTCTGGATGTCTGCTTGGATGCTTTGCGCTTGAACTTCAGCTAACAATTCTTCTGGTGATTTCTTCTTGTTCTGCGATGCTTCCGGTGGGACTAATGGTTGCCCATCTTGCAGCGCGTTGATGAACATCGAGGGATCTTTAAACCCACTTAGCTCGACAATCTTAGCCAGCGTGTTGCTGTATTGTTTGGGAGAGACCAAAGCGTTCACCGGACCGAGTAGCTTCATCAGCTCTTCTTGCTTACCAGCGATCTGCGACAGTGCTGCGATCTTCTCTGTGTCGGTCCCTTGACCTAGTGCGACGTTAGAGACGACATCCATGTCAGCATTCCACGACGCTGGGTCGATGGGGACAAACTGGTTGTTTAACCGGGTCATCCGTTCCTCGTCCTGATGCGTCGTGATTAGCTTCAAGATCCCTTTGAACAGTTGCTTCATGCCTGTCTCGGCAAAGATACGAGCGATCATCTCGATGTGCTGTTGTGCCTGACTGACCGTTGCGTTGACCGCCGATGCTGTGCTTGATTGAAGGGCTGCTGCATCTAGTCCAGCGGCTGCTTTAGAAATGCCGGTGCGGTTCTCGCGTAACTCATCGAGATACTGCATCATTGGAAATGCTTCTTTGCCTACGAAAGGCATAGCGAACGGTTGGACCGATCCGGCACTTCTCATGCGAATGATCGCGCCAACCTCAGTATTTAAAACGTCGTCGATATTAGCCTGGCCTTCCACAATCGCAGTACGCGGGTGGATACTCATCGACAAACTGTCGAGCATATTTCGTAAAACAGTAGATTTAGTCTGTTGGATATCCATGACTGAATCAGCTACAGACATTCCAAAAAAGGTATGGGGTTCGGGGTCAGGACAGAACGTCGCAAAAGGAATATCGGCAACGGGTTCCCAGAACAACACCTTATTAGATGGGCCAATGCTACAAACTTTGATCAGTTCGGCAATTCCATCGCCATCCATATCAGCCTTGATGTAACTTTCTGTGTAGCTAACGTCTTTGGCGGCATCGTCTGATCGAGTCGCCTGACCATAGCTCTGTGTTTCTTGCCGTGCAGCTAATTCGTCGCTCCAGTTCAAGATATCGGTATCGCCAGCGTGTTCTAGAATTAACTCTTCTTCGTAGCCTCTGGCCACCAAGTCGCTAACCGTTAAAGTAGTCCGGTGAGCAACAATCGTTGCATCTTCCAAGGTCTTAGCGTCACGATCTATTAAGAACTCTTCCGGTGGTACGGCTTCAACTTTCACTCGACCCTTGTCTACCCGGCGGGTTACTGTCGCTTCGATTGATGGCATTCCGATGGGTTGACCCATCTCGTCCATCTCCATTGCGAGTTCCTGGGAAGCGACCGCAACCTGGGGATCAGAGGCCAAAAACTGCAAGGCTTCTGGATTGAGGCCGCTAAAATGCTCAGTGGTGACTTCTACGTCTTCATCCCACCAGTATTTGATTATGCCGACTTTACGAACCAGCGCGTCTTTGAAGGCCGATTGCAGCGTCAGGAACCCAGGGTTATCCTGAGTGAATATGTAATTAATATAGTCTGTTGCTTGCTCTGCGCGTGGAACGTCTTCGGCGTTCTTCGGTACGAACTCCACCACCTTATCGGTAGAAAAGAAGATCCGCATCAGTGATGGCATTATCGCGCCAATCGTATCCCTTACGTCGTGCGATACTATCTGTGAGCGCCCATCTTCCTCGTTGCCAAACTTGTCACCCTTATAATACTTGGTCGCTTTGGCACGTTGAGGGCCAACGTCGTTGTCGATAAATTCGACTGCGGAGCTTATCTCTGAGGTGATAATAGCTTGAAGGTCTTCTTCTGAGAGCGATTTATCATCGATCTCGATGACCTCTATCGGTTCCTCAATGCCACCTTCGGCGGGGTTTTCGTACATGGATCGCACCACAAATAAGCCACTGGTGGGGCTATTATACGCTTATGGTGGTGTTTTGACTATGAAAGTGGGGAACTGTCCCTATTTACGCCTTATTTCTAAGTATTTGTGGGGTTTCTGCCCTATTTACGGCATTAAAAAGCCCGATCCCCTATCGCGTAAAAGGACCGAGCTTTTATCGGAGAAGTGTTATGAGGAAACAATTACCGACGGAGTAATTATACCACGCTGCGTATCTCAGGCATTAAAAAGCCCAACCGGTGTATCGAGCACCGATCAGGCCACACTGTCTTTTGTGGACCGTACAAGGAACCTCAGACATTGTCAGGTGTTATGCTGTTGCCCAACAAACATCGACAGTTACTATACTACTCCTTTCACCGCTCTTTTCAATGGTTTCTTCCATTGAACGCTGTGTTTTGATCCAAAAGTGGCAGTCGCTGCGTCACTTGCCAGCGTTAAACAGATCGCATCGGCTTTATCGGGCGACGGTAGTCCCCTTTTACGCATCTCGTCCTTCGATTCGATCTTCATCTTACCGCTGGACGTAAACTGGTACCTGGGCGACACTAGTTCGGAGAATAAGGCACTATCAACTGGCAGTTTACAGTCCTTTGCAGCCAGCCAATCCTTCAGCTTGAACCACAGCTCTGCCCGCAGATTCAGATAAGTACCACTCATAGAGCTTGCTTCACCCACGTTAATCCCTCTGACCGGTAGGCCCAGCTCTTGCAGCCGATCTACCACGCCAGCGCCTAGCCCAATACTATCGACTAGGATCTCGGTTGGTCGCTGCCTTGGGATCAGACCGTTGTACCGATCTACCACCCGCCCGGTTAACTCCATTAAGCTCAGTCCTTTCCAGGATATTAACTCTGTAATGGCGTTGCCGTGTCTGATCGCTAGAACACTGCTATCAGCACCGAACCGAGCAACATCCAACCCCCACACCGGAACGGTATCGGGATCACTCTCGATGTCTCGTTTCTGAGCAGACTGGACCGTATCGGCTGGGATAACGGTGTTGTCTTCTTTTAATGGAAACTCACCAAGCACACGCACCCTAAACTGGTTACTTTCAGCTCCATACTTTACTTCCATCTCCCTAACGAACTCGTCACTCACGCGGGGGGATTTTAAACAACTAACGTGCATGGTCTTCCAGTCTGCTTTAACCCGGTGATGGGTGTCGTAGAACAGGCCAGATGATCGGGTTGGGTTACCTAATAATACAGTCGTTGCTGAGTGACCAGACATTGAGCCACTTGCTGCCTCGAACACCTTCTCATCGATCCCAGACGCTTCGTCACAGACCAGTAAGACGTTCTGACTATGCACACCAGCCAACGCTTCGGGCGTTTCTGCCCTTGCTGTCCGTGCCGATATAAACGCTTCACTTGGCGCTGCTTTAAGTACCACCCTGTCGCTTGTCACTTCAAACAACTCACCGACGTATGGCGGGAGATTGCGTATCCAACTTTTAAGCTCTGCGAACAGCGCATCGAATAGTTGGGATGACGTAGGCGCGGTGACCACGATCTTGCATGGGAACCTTGTCGTTAAGTACCAGACCATCGCCCAGCTTGCTGCGGTGGACTTGCCAGTACCGTGACCAGATCGAACGCTGATCTTCCTCTCGCCACTGGCAATGTGACTTAGAAACTCAGCTTGCCACTCGTCTGGGTGAACTTGCAGAACGTCCTTAACGAACAGCACCGGATTGCTCCGGTACTTGGCGATGAAATCTATGTATGGGTTTTTGTGCATGCTGCCTCTTTTAATATAGTAGCGACGGTACTTTTCCCTATTTTACTCCAACCACATTATTAATAATCTTGATGTATTCCTTGATCTCTTCCACTTTCTCCTTTTTTACCCAAAAGCACCTTTTTACCAGCCCTTGCTCCTTCATTCGCTCACCAAACTCCCGTTGGTGGCGGGCGTTGATTTCTGGTGTGTTTCTAGCCATTAGTTGGGTTCCTTAATGAGTTTGTTTGGGTTTAGACGAGCGAGGCCATGCGTTGGCTAACAATTCTATATGCCTTTTTCTCTCCTTCGCTGGTGGTTCGTTTTCCCACTGAGCATGGGCGTATTCGATTAATTCAAGCACTCCATCCCATCCGACAAGCTGGGCCAAATCCTCATTAACCTCTGATGTCATGCCATCATCATAGCCACAATCCCTAAAATCAATACTACCAGCACCATCAGCACAGCACTGACATTCGTAGTCAACGCCATCGATCACTGCTCTGAAGTTGAAAAAATCATTACGCAAACCATAGTCACCATCAGCACCTGATGGGAACTGAATATCCAGATCAACAACTGAGTACGCTTGCGCGTTGCCATCATTCAACCAAGCATCCTCGTTACCATCGTACTCATCCTCAATGATCTCATCGTTGAACTCCTTCGCTGAGCCTTCAGCGTTCTTTCTACTGTAGAACAGTTCGATCTTCGATAACTTTGGGTCTTGGTGGCCAGTTAATAATCTTAGGTATTTCATGATTCTCTCCGGTTGGTTGTTGTTGAATTCAACTACAGTATGTACTTATATCTAAGTATTAGCAAGGATTTTATTTATTATTTTTTAAATTAGGTGGGGGGTTGTTCGTGTGTGTCAGGGGGTGATAATTATCATGACCCCCGCCGCTGGGCCGAAGGGGGGGCATCGAGGTCATCCAGGCAGCCGGTTGGCACCCTAGGCCGATGTGGAGGCGAGTACAGGGATCACATTGGCATACTAAGTCATTGATTTACTTAGGTTTACTGATGCACCAGGTCAGCAGTTACCGTCAAAGTTACCGTCAACCCACTGTCCTAGCACTTTACTGCTCGGACAACCCTGTTCTTAGGTACGGTGTTGATTGCCAGATTATGTTAAATAGCGGTACAATCGCGCGGGTGCGTGGACCGGTGCGACGGTGCGGCTCAACCGTCGTCCTCACCCCTTATCACCTCACCCTCAACAACCTCCGGTGCTGACATCTGACGCACTGCATCAAGGTGCTTCTGCGTTACATCTTCCACCTTCAGCTCTACCTGTTGCCTATCACCAAAGTCTTGCCTGTTCATCATCTTAGCTTGCCACTGCCGTGACTGTATCACCACCCTCCCAGAGTTCGGGTCTATCTTCCCCTCTTCTACCAGGTCAGTAACCCTATCCACATCCTCAAAATACCCCCAAGCCCTAGCGTGTTTAGCCTCATCCAACCCTTGGCTCAACGCCTCATCCTCTTTAATCCGTGCCATCATCCGCTTGTACGGTACGTCCCTCGTCTTGGCGTACTCCTGTATCGACAACCCATGACTCACCCTAGTGAACAGATCCTCCCAAAAGAACGCATCTGCCATCTTCTTATCGGCCATCTCGTTACGCCTTCTTCTCTCCGGCATACCTGGCATATCACTCCCCCCTTTCCCACGGTTCACGCATCACGCCAGCATCAAGCGCATCGCTCAACGCATCGTACGCCTCTAAGCATTTACTCACTCTCAACTTAATCTCCTTCTCATCAGCCACACACTGCGCCGCATGGTAAAACCTATTGTTTGCAGCAGTAATATGCTTCACTAATTCCTTTATCCTATCGTTCATCCCTAATCCTTACTGTCTTCCTTATCTAACAGATAGTCACACGTTTCGCACAACGAACCATCCTCTTCACACGGATCGCCACACGCTCGGCACTCGTACCGCTTATCCTTCGACTCATCATCGTCTTCTTGCCACGCCATTATCCTATCTCCTTATCGTTGATGCTTTATCTCTACACCGTCGTCAGTATCATACTTCCGACCGCATGATTCCAGATCAACACACTGACTGTAGCCCTTACTGTAAAACCGAACAAGTCCACCACCGCACCAACACTTATTATCTGGCCTGTTTTTGTAACCATACGTCTTGTAATCAAAGATATCGATAGGAGGCTTTACCCACCGATTCAACCACTCAATCATGTCCTCTTCCCCATGCC
>Ga0209494_1000181_pt1 | contig 26721 bp, 25 predicted proteins | sample EN1Hudseemescosm_FD_184628 | JGI IMG/M metagenome (GOLD analysis project Ga0209494, IMG submission 184628) | Methane-oxidizing microbial communities from mesocosms in the Hudson Canyon - EN1B Hudson Canyon (SPAdes) (version 2) | ecosystem: Environmental > Aquatic > Marine > Cold seeps | place... | reverse complement strand
CAGCCTGCTAATAATCAATCTTTATAAAGGAAAATAGTGACTTAAGGCTGCGCAGTTCTCTACAATAAGCCGATGCAAAGAACCCAATCAGATAGACAGATCCTAAGCGTCAGTCAGCTTAACCGCAGTGTGCGCCACTTGATTGAAACTCAGCTACCCTTACTCTGGGTCGAGGGCGAGATTTCCAACTTTGCTCGCCCCGCGTCTGGCCACTGGTATCTAACATTAAAAGATGATCAGGCCCAGGTGCGCTGCGCCATGTTTCGCAATACCAATCAGAGAGTCGCTTTCCAGCCAGCCAATGGTACTAACGTGCTGGTGCGCTGCCGCGCCGGTCTCTACGAGGGTCGCGGTGAATACCAGCTAGTAGTCGAACATATGGAAGAGGCAGGCTTTGGCGCCCTTCAGCGGCAGTTTGATCAATTAAAGGCGTCCCTGGCTAGTGAGGGGCTTTTCGACTCAGCTCACAAAAAGAGTATGCCGCAAGCAGTAAATCATGTAGGTGTCATAACCTCACCCACGGGTGCCGCAGTTAAAGATGTTCTGTCAGTTTTAAAGCGTCGTTTCCCCGCCATTAAGGTCAGTATTTTCCCAACTGCAGTGCAGGGTGATCAGGCCGCAGGCCAGATAGTGGACGCCATAGCCATGGCAAATCAACACAATCAGTGTGATGCCTTAATCATCGGGCGCGGTGGAGGTTCTCTAGAGGATTTATGGCCTTTTAATGAAGAGGCTGTTGCTCGTGCCATTTTCAGCAGTCAAATACCCACTATTAGCGCTGTGGGGCATGAGATTGACTTCACTATTGCGGATTTTGTCGCGGATCTTCGTGCGCCTACGCCCTCAGCAGCTGCAGAGCTTATTAGCCCAGATGGTTCTGAAATGCATGCACAACTTAGAGGGCTTGAAGCCTCTCTTATCAACACAGTTCATAGGTGTCTTCAGAAATACGATCAAAATGTGGTTAATTTGCATAAGAGGCTGCGACATCCTGGTCGAAAATTGCAGGAGCAAGCTCAACATCTTGATCATTTAGATATTCGATTAAAACGAGCTGTGCAAAACCGGATAGAACAGCATCAACACCAAATTATTCTTAAGCGTGATCGCCTTCTGCGGCAACACCCTAAAACTTTGCTAATTGAGCGTGGCCAAAAGGTTAAAAATATAGTGGGCCAACTATCAAAAATAGTTAGCCAGCAGCTCAAAACTAAAACAAGACATGCTGAACAAGTAATTCATCTATTGGACGCAGTTAGTCCATTAAAAATATTAAGCAGAGGTTTCTCTGTTATTCGAGATCATAAAAATGTGGTAATAAAAAGTGTGAGTTCTGTTAGTTTAGGTGAAAACTTGAAGGGGCGGGTTGCCGATGGTGAGATTCATTTTGCCGTAACCAAAACTACGAAAAACGATCGCTCAGAGCAGTAGTAATACGACTCTAAATCTAGTCATTTCTTTTACTGTATTTGACAATCTTTTTGCGCTTCATTCCTTTTCGATCACTGGTTGTCACGCCTTTGTTTTTATAGGGGTTATCACCAGTGCGATACTCGACTCGAACGGGAGTTCCATGAAGTCCTAACTCACGACGGAAGATTTTCTCTAAATAACGCGTATATTGAGCAGGAACGGAATCTGTCTGATTACCATGAATAATGATCACTGGTGGATTGCGACCTCCCGCATGGGCAAATCGAAGTTTTACTCTGCGGCCATGCACCATAGGCGGTTGGTGCTCTTCAACTGCCCCTTCAAGCACTTTAGTTAAGCGAGATGCACTCAACGTGTCTGTAGCTGCGGTATAAGCCTTGCCAATGGAATCGTAAAGGTTACCAACACCAGTACCATGCAGTGCGGATATAAAATGTACATCGGCAAACTCTGCAAACTGTAGTCGCCGTTTGATTTCTGCTTTTATATGCTCGCGCTTGTCAGGATCTAGTCCATCCCATTTATTGATACCAATGACCAATCCGCGCCCTGCATCAATGACAGAACCCATTAAATGTAGATCTTGGTCTACTAGACCTTCCCGAGCATCTACCATTAAAACCACAACATTTGCATCATCAATAGCTTGCAATGTTTTAACAATTGAGAACTTCTCAATAGCGAGTTTCACATTTTTGCGTTTGCGAATACCTGCTGTATCAATCAGAGTATAGTTCTGGCCTCTCCTTTCATATTCAATGTAAACGCTATCTCGAGTCGTTCCTGGCTCATCGTAAACTACTACCCGGTCTTCCCCTAAAAGGCGATTCACCAGGGTAGATTTACCAACATTTGGACGCCCTACCACACCGATTTTAATGCTATTGGACCCATCATCTTCGGGTTCAACATATTCTGGATAAGGTTCTAGAACCTCCTCCATCATTGATCGCACCCCACGCCCATGGGTGGCCGTTGTAGGAAACATACCCAAAAAACCCATCTGGTAGAAATCTGCTAAGGCTGCAGCGGGATCTAACCCGTCAATTTTGTTGGCAACTAAATAGACTTTACGATTTTTTCGTCTTAGCTTTTCCGCGATCATATAGTCTGCAGAGGTAACCCCCGAGCGACAATCAACGATAAATAGAACGATATCGGCTTCATCCATGGCCAGTAATGACTGATCGGCCATCTCAGCATCGATTCCCTCTTCTTCTCCGCTGATACCCCCGGTATCTATTACCATAAATCGGCGATCAAACATTTCTCCGTCACCATATTTACGGTCTCTGGTTAAACCTGAATAATTGGCCACGAGCGCGTCTCGACTTCGAGTGAGTCGATTAAAGAGAGTCGATTTCCCTACATTGGGGCGGCCCACAAGGGCAATAACTGGAATCATGGAATAAAAAATGCCGCAGGTTTCAAGTGCGGCATTCTACTTCATATACGAGGATTTTTCGCTACTGAATTTTATAGGCACTCAAAGAACCATTGTTTGCTTGCACAATGAGACTATCACCTACCGATAACAAGGGCGCACCAACGCCGCTGCCATCAACTTTGATTCTTCCAACGAAATGACCATCTGCTGGATCTAGTAAATGAAGGTACCCTTCTGCATCAGCGACTGCGATAGTCCCACCGAGCACTGCAGGCCCTGTAATCCGGCGCAAAAATAACTGATCATTAGTCCAAATCGCCTGCCCATTACCTGCGCGGAATGCTTGGATAGCATCCTCTCCACCTGAGACAAAAATTTGCCCTGCTCTATGGGCTGGTGCATGGTGAGATGATGTGTCTTGAGACCAAAGGTTTCTGCCCGTACCTCGAGAAACAGCACCAATTCGGCCTTGATAAGACGCCGCATAGATAACATCACCCACCAATAAGGGTTCGCCATCAATATCAACCATTCGCTCCAATTCTGTTTTACCTTTGGGTAGAGCTACTCTTGTTTCCCAAATAATTGAACCGTTATCTCCATTGAAAGCAATTAACTTACCAGAGTCGAACCCGGAAATAACCATGTTACTGGTGACAATCGATTCACTAGTACCACGGACACTGAGAATAGGAGCATCGCCATCATGCTTCCACAGTTCTTCCCCCGTTTCGGCATCTAAAGCGACCATCTGGTTGTCGATACTGTGAACAACTACTATTTTTCCGTTTGTTTTTGGGCTAGATAGCACTTCGGAGCTTACCTGAGAAGTCCAAATCACGGATCCATCACTGGCATCTAGGGCATACACAACACCTTCGATTGTGCCCACCATAACCATGCTTGCACCGTAGCCAACACCACCAGAGATCATAGTCTCTAGGTCTACCTGCCAATTTGTTTGGCCATTACTGGGATTTAAAGCCATTACCTGACCTTCATAATCAGCGGCAAAAATAGTATCGCTACTCGCAGTTGGGCGCAGGCTAACCAAATAGTTTTTAGTCCCTGAGCCAACTTTTTTCGACCAGCTGCGTTTAACAGAAACCTCTGAATTGAAATCCACTAGCTCTGCGGGAGTAATAGCAGCATCCTCCTCGTCACTAAACCAACTACAGCCTGATAACAGTAGCACTCCAAATAACAGACTTAACTTTTTCATTCGTTACCCTCGCTGCCCATTTCAGTACCCATTATAGTCTCCTCTGTTGGAGACTCCTGAGTTGGGGCCTCTGCAGGTCGTACTTGTCCAATTTTTAGTTCTAGAACATTTCTGACAATTGCATCGCCTGACTGATTAGACAAAATAGCTGAATCATAGGCTGTGTAGGCTGCATCAGGATTGTTCAGCTGCATATAAAAATCACCCTTGGCCTCTTCGTACGCAGATTTATGCGCCCCAGGGTCTACTCCCTGCAACATTTCTAAAGCCTGCTCAGTATTCCCCCGTGCAGCTTCCACTCTAGCAAGCCTTAAAAGCATAATAGTCTCTGTCGCTGTGTCAGAACCCTCATCCAAAGACCATTGCAATTCTGTCGCTGCGGCATCTAAATCACCTTTTTCAACAGCCAACTTAGCTTTTAATGCAGCACCAAAGTGCGCATAAGCAGTCCCAGCATGGCTCGCTTTAAGTAAATCCGCATTGTCATTAACAATCTTTTGTTGCGCCTGACTCAAAGATTGGCCTTGTTGCGCAGTAGCCATTACATCTGTAGTTTCTTGCCACAAAGCGGCCGCTTGCTCTGATTGTGCGGCTGCACTTTGTTCCCAGTATTGCCAACCAAAATAGCCACCAACAACTAAAACAATAGCTGTAATCGTTTTAATCCCGTTTTCATCCCACCAAGCTTTTAGCGCTTCAATTTGTTCTTCTTCGGTACGTTCTTCTGCCACGGGTGTGCCTCAATCAGTAAAAAATGTATTTAATAAGTTGCCAAGGTTACCTTGGACAACTGTTTCTTGTGGTTGTTCTCGGCGCAGGTACTTTACCCCCGCCGTTGCGCTAGCAACTTCTTCTTCTCCCAAAATCAACGCTATGGCAGCACCACTTTTATCTGCCTTCTTTATTTGCGATTTGAAGCTACCGCCGCCGCAGTGACTCTCAATGCGAATATTAGGACACTCACTTCGCAATGTATCACTTAAAACAACTGACTCTTTCATTGTATCGCCCACGGCGACAATGTAGACATCAACGGTCTGGCCGACACTATCAGGGACAGCGTTTAACTCGTCAAGTAGTAACACGAGTCTCTCCATACCCATAGCAAAGCCAACTCCAGGACAAGGTTTGCCGCCAAGCTGTTCAACTAATCCATCATAGCGCCCACCAGCACAAATCGTGCCCTGAGCACCAAGACTACTGGTCACCCACTCAAATACGGTCTTGGAGTAATAATCTAGTCCTCGAACCAGTTTTGGATTAATTTCATAGCTAATATTAGAAGCGGTCAGAACATCACAAAGCGCATCAAAATGCTGGCGAGACTCATCATCAATAAAATCACTCAATGAAGGTGCTTGTTGCAACACTTTTTGGACATCGGGGTTTTTACTATCGAGTATACGCATAGGGTTAGTCTGCAAGCGCCGCTGACTATCTTCGTCGAGTTCATCATGGTGCTTAGTCAGATATTCAACTAATGCAGCCCGATATATCTTACGATCTTCCGAAGTTCCCAAAGAATTTATCTGCAAGGTTACTACATGGTCAATTTTTAGAGTCTTCCAAAGCCTAGCGGTAAGCAATAGTAATTCTGCATCAATATCTGGCCCTGTTAGTCCAAAAGCCTCAACACCAATCTGGTGAAATTGTCGCTGACGGCCCTTTTGTGGTCGCTCGTGGCGAAACATGGGGCCTGCATACCAGAGTCGCTGAGTTTGGTTGTGTAACAGTCCATTTTGAGTACAGGCTCGAACACATCCTGCGGTGCCTTCAGGCCTTAAACTCAGCTGATCGCCATTGCGATCTTCAAAGGTATACATCTCTTTCTCAACAATGTCAGTGGCTTCTCCAACTGACCGTTTAAATAATTCAGTTTGCTCAACAATGGGAAAGCGAATCTCTCTATAACTATAACGCGCTAATATGTCTGCAACGGTTTTTTCCAGATATTGCCAAGTCCCCGACTGATCGGGAAGAAGGTCGTGCATGCCACGTAAGGATTGAATTTTCATAGGAAGCCTCTTTTTCAACCTTTTGCGATAATCTGCTCAGCTTCAACTGCAAGCTGAGCTTGCTTAGTTGCAGCCTTCGCTCTAATTTCAGCTTCCAACTGGTCGACCAACCGTTCCTGACTTATCTTATGATCAGGAACACCATCAAGGTAAACCAGATTAGCGGGCGTACCCCCAGTTAGACCAAAATCAGAGGTTTTCGCTTCTCCCGGTCCGTTGACGATACATCCGATAATCGATACATCCATTGGAACAGTAATATCTTCTAAACGAGCCTCAAGCTCATTAACAGTTGATATCACGTCAAAATTTTGCCGGGAGCAACTGGGGCAGGCAATAAAATTAATTCCCTTGGTCCTCAGCCTCAAGCTGCGCAACATTGACCATGCTACTCTTGCTTCCTCTGCCGGATCTGCCGCAAGAGAGATTCTCACTGTATCACCAATACCGTCCAACAATAAGGCACCTAGCCCTATTGCAGATTTAACGGTACCCGAACGTAAGCCACCCGCCTCTGTAATACCTAGGTGCAAAGGTTGCTCTATGCGCTTGGCTAAATCACGATAGGCCGCTTGGGCCATAAATATTTCTGAAGCTTTGACGCTCACTTTAAAATTCTGGAAGTCATATTTATCTAAGCGTTCGACATTGCGCATAGCAGATTCAACCATGGCTTCAGCTGTTGGTTCACTGTATTTGCGCAATAAATCTTTACCTAATGATCCAGCGTTGACGCCAATGCGGATAGGAATGTTAAGGTCTTTGGCTTTGGTGATAACTTCTCTTAACCGGTCTTCGCGACTAATATTACCTGGATTAATGCGCAGGCAATCTACCCCTAAGTCAGCGACGCGCAGCGCAATTTTGTGATCGAAATGAATATCTGCGACAAGGGGTAAGGTTACCCTTTTCCTGATTTCTCCAAAGGCCTCTGCCTCAGCTAAGGACGGAACTGAAACTCTAACGATATCAGCTCCAGCTTGTTGAATGCTCTCTATCTGTGCAACCGTAGCCTCTACATCAGAGGTTGGTGTATTAGTCATACTCTGCACAGAGATAGGCGCATCCCCGCCCACTGGTACGTCGCCGACCATTATCTGTCGAGATTTTCGCCGCACAATTGGTGATTCGCTAAAACTCACAACTCTCTCACTTTATGTTTCCAAAAACCCAGGAACCAATAATTACTTCAATAAGCCTTCGTACTTAACAACTTCATCTGAACCAGGGAACAAAATTTTCAATTTTGTTCCATTTTCCAGAACTGCCTGACTATTCCCCATGCGCAACTCAGTTTGTACTAACAACCAGAGACCCTCAGCAGTCTCTCCAGCTAACCCTATGTAATGCAGTACAGATTGTTTGGCTAACTCATCATTTTTTTGATCAAAATAGATCTTGGCAATCTCTAGGTAAGGCAGCGCAAATTGAGCGGCCAGTTGAGTTGCCCTCTCAAATGACTTTAAAGCACCAACAGCATCACCAAGCCTAATTTGTACTAAACCAGTAATATAAAACGCTTGCGGTCGACGCCGATAGTCCAAATCCTCAGAAACAAGGACTATTTGCTCTAAGGCTTCCTCAAAACGTTCCTGATTATATAAAAAGGAAGAAAAATTATATCTTGCAACTGAGTCAGTAGCATCACTAACCAGTGCCTTCCGATAATATTTTTCTGCCAACTCCATCTCTAGTTCGCTCTGATATAAAAGCGCATAACCATTATAGAGCTCTGACAATCGAGCCTTATCGACTGCGTTCTGAAATCTCTCAGCTTTACTTAAGTGTATTCTAGCTAACTCACGGTTCTTAAGCCCAATATATTGCTTCGCTAGATTCACATGCTGTTGGTACGCTGCCTTTGCATCAGGCCCTCCAGCAGAAGATTTTGTCGTTGGTGATGCACATCCCTGCAATAGCAGCCCCAGTGTTAATGCAATTACCAAACGTCCTCTCTTGCCAATAAATTTCATTAGTAATTCCTTTTACCAGACACTTTAACAATAAAACTTTGATTCCTAATGTTTTTAACCAATTTGAAACGTTTACTCCATAATATTCAGTGGTTGAACATCGTTTAATTTCTTTTTATAACGTTCTTGTCTCTTGGTTCGATCATTAACTTCTCCTGCCAACTGACCACAGGCAGCTGCGATATCATCCCCACGTGTAGTTCTGACCGTTACAGTGTAACCCTCAGCCATTAGAATGTCTCGGAACCTATTAAGCGCAGTATTAGTAACTGTTTTGTACCCGGACCCAGCGAAAGGATTAAATGGAATCAAGTTAATTTTACAGGGTAAATCTTTTAGCAGGACTGCTAACTCGCGAGCGTGAATCGATCTGTCGTTAACTTGATCCATTAAGGTATATTCTACGGTGACTTTTCGGCGGTTATCTGGCATTTTTTCAATATAGTTTTTTGCACTTTGAATAAATGTAGCCAACGGATATTTGCGGTTTATCGGCACCAACTCATTGCGTAATTCATCATTGGGTGCATGTAAAGAAATCGCTAGAGAAACATCGCTCACATCCCCTAGCTTATCGAGCTCTGGGACTACACCAGAAGTGCTTAAAGTAACTCGCCGTTTGGACAGGCCATAAGCATTGTCTTCCAGCATGATGCTCATGGCATCAACCACATTGTCAAAATTCATCAAAGGCTCACCCATCCCCATCATCACAACATTGGAGACACGACGTTTTGCCTTAGGGCTGAATTGATCAAAGGAGTCAGCGGCTATCCACAACTGCCCAATGATTTCTGCAGAGGTGAGATCGCGATTAAATCCCTGCTTACCTGTGGCACAAAAACTACAATCAAGAGCGCAACCTATCTGAGAGGACACACATAGAGTACCCCTCTCTCTCTCAGGAATGTATACCATTTCAATACAGCTACCACCGTCAACTCGGATTAGCCATTTGCATGTACCGTCAACAGACTCCTGACAGCTAACCACCTCAGGGAGCTTAACCTCGGCGATCTCGTCAAGTTTATTACGCAGGTCTTTTGAGAGGTTGGTCATCTTTTGGAAATCACACTCGCCCTCTTGGTGAATCCATTTGATAATTTGTGTTGCTCGAAACTTTTTCTCTCCAATTTCCTCGAAAAACTCAGAAAGTCGAGATGCAGAAAGCCCCAAAAGATTGATTTTCTCCTTCTGGGGCTGATCGTCAAGCATTGTATCTGCTAGTTCTTGGGACATAGACGTCCTATTATTTTAGTCTCTAACGGGAGCAAATTTCTTCGTCGTTAAAAAAGTAAGCAATCTCTCGAGATGCTGATGCTGCAGAATCAGAACCATGAACTGCATTAGCATCAATTGATTGAGCAAAATCTGCTCTGATTGTACCAGCAGCAGCTTCTTGTGGATTAGTTGCGCCCATGAGGTCTCGATTTGCCATAATTGCATTGTCACCCTCTAACACCTGAACTGAAACAGGCCCTGAGGTCATAAAATCAACTAAATCACCGAAAAAGCCTCTCTCACTATGCTCCGCATAAAAGCCCTCGGCTTGTTCACGGCTCAAGTGCATCATTTTGCACGCAACGATAGTTAAACCAGCTGATTCAAAACGGCTCAATATTTGGCCAACAACATTTTTTGCTACTGCATCAGGCTTGATGATAGATAGTGTACGTTCAGACGCCATGAAAATTCTCCAAGTGAATAATGTTTTAGTCGTGGGATTAAAAGTGCGCGAATTCTACCTATCTATGGACGCTGTCACAACTGATTTATCTGGCATGAGTGCGTCCTTTGTAGTCGAATATCGCGGGATGGCCTAACCACGATTCATATGTCCAAAATATAGATGAAGTCTGGGGAAATAAAAACTAGTCTAGCTCTTCAATCCAAGTCATTTGAATCGCTTCTAGAATTTTCTCACCACAGCGCTCAGGATCATCTGAAAAGTCTTCTAGTGCCATCACCCAATCTCGTAAATCCACAAAGTTAACATACTGAGGATCAACATCGGGATGACTCTCTAAAAGCTCTATAGCGATATCGTAAACGTCGGTCCATTTAAGCATTATTTTTACCTCATTTTCTGTACTGTTAAGCACGTCTCTATTTTAAGGTTAGGGATTAAATCGATCGATGAAATCGCTAAAGGCACGAATAAAGTATGGCCTGGGTGTTTCCATGAATGCAGCATGGTCACCCCCTGAAACGACTACCCAACTCTTATCTGGGGTCTTCAGACGCGCAAATAATTTCGCCTGAAGTTCTGTAGGTGCTATGGGATCAAATTCACCCTGCATCAGCAAAACGGGGACGTCGATACGACTGGGATCGATAGTCAAAAATTCATATTCATTACGCCAGTCAACTCTCACAGGGTCTGCAGCTAAGGCGGCCTTAACATAACCATCAATAGCTCTCTGACTGATACTCCCGGGGACGATGAAGTCACTTGCAGCTGCTTCTGCAGTATTAATACGCCGCTCGAGCACTTTACCATCGGTATCTTTTGGAATGTCTGAATCTAAATCAAGCCAAAAGCCAAATAAAGTTAAACTTGCAATATTGCTGTGATCTGTTTGGCTAGCCAGCAAGGATATAACGGACCCATAGGACCAACCAAAGACATGAATGGGTTGCTTGTTATGACGCTCTGATATCCAAGCTAGCACGGCAATCACATCATTGGCAGCCTTGGTAGGTGACAGCCACTGGCTCGAATCTCTTGGTGTCTCACCATAACCGCGCAGATCCACTGCATATGAGCCATAGCCCTCTTCAAGCATGCCATCCATCAATGACAGGTCTTCCCCCTCGACCTGTAAATCAAAATCGGGTAACCCACTCCAGGTTCTTCCATGAACAAAAAGAATAATTCCTTCTGCATCTTGATAGGGTTTTTCCCACAGGGCTATTGGATGGCCATCGGACACGACAGTGTGTCTAATCGGACTTGTTTTAACTGAAATCGTCTGCTTATCTGAATAGGTATTACCGGTGTCTATAGAAATTACACAGGATGCACAGAACGCAAATAATAAGCACAACAATGGCTTCTGATAAAACGAGGATCTAAGAAGTTTTAACTGTCCCATTACTGCCTCTAGATAGTTAGTGCCTTTCTGAAACCATATTGATGGTATACATAGGAATTTCAACTACCAAGTCTTCATTTTCAACTAACACTTGGCAACTCAAACGGGAGTCAGGATCAACACCCCATGCCTTATCTAGATAATCCTCCTCCAGGTCATCAGCCTCGGGTAGTGACTCAAATCCTTCACGAACATAGATATGACATGTAGTGCATGCGCAGGACATTTCGCAAGCATGCTCGATGTCCAGTCCATTCCTCAACGCTGCTTCACAAACAGACTCTCCCTTGTCAGCTTCAATCACTGCACCTTCGGGACAAATCTCTTTATGAGGTAAAAAAACTATTCGAGCCATTATTGTCTAATTCCTATAAAAGTTCTCACTTCGCTAACTTCTTTCTATGTCGTCAAGACTCTGCCCTGCCAGTGCATTCTTAATCGACGCATCCATTCGTCTCGCCGCAAAGCTTTCACTTAATTTACCCAAGGCCTCAATTTGGCGGGCTAAAACTCGGTGCTCTAATGTATCAACACGCAGTTGCCGCAATTCTTCAATTCCAATTTTCAAGCACTGAATCTCTTCATCACTCAGAAGCGCCTCAGCATCTTTGTTTATGGCGGCTTCTAAATCTTCAATCATTCTGTCTGCTTCTACCTGCTGCTCGCGCAGAGCTCTAGCTTGCATATCTTCCCGAGCATAACTGAATGAATCTTGAAGCATCTGCGTTATTTCATCTTCAGCTAAGCCATAGGACGGCTTAACTTCGATTCTTGACTCTACATTACTGGTTAACTCGCGTGCGGTGACATTTAATAACCCATCAGCGTCAACCTGATAAGTTACTCTAATCTTAGCGGCTCCGGCAACCATAGGGGGAATACCACGCAATTCAAATCTAGCCAGTGAGCGACAGTCATCAACCAGCTCTCGCTCACCCTGCAAAACATGTATAGCCATGGCGGTCTGACCGTCTATGTAAGTTGTAAATTCTTGGGCCTTAGCCACAGGAATCGTAGTGTTGCGATGAATGATCTTCTCAATTAAACCACCCATTGTCTCTATACCTAGAGACAACGGTATAACGTCTAATAACAACATTTCATCACCAGACTTATTGCCAACTAAAACATCCGCTTGAACCGCTGCCCCCATGGCCACAACACAATCAGGGTCGAGGCTACACATAGGCTCAACTTCAAAATAATTAGCTACTTGCTTTCTCACTAATGGCGTTCTGGTGGACCCACCCACCAAGACAACATTATCAATTTCGCCCACATTTACACCTGCATCACGCAGTGCTCGACGACAAGCCCGTACAGTTTTAGCAACTAAATCTTCAATTAGCGTATCCATTATTTCTCGAGATAGAGCACCTTTCCAGTCCAACACCTCGAGTTGCACCTCATCTGACTCAGTCAACTCCTCTTTTGCTGCCTTGGCTGTCTCTAAGAGGATCCTCTGCTCCATCGGATTAAGGGAATCACCCATGCCAATTTCAGCGCACAGCCACTGGGCAATAGCATAATCAAAATCATCTCCACCTAAGGCCGAGTCACCACCAGTCGCGAGAACCTCAAAGACACCTCGAGAGAGCCGCAAAATGCTGATATCAAAAGTGCCGCCACCTAAATCATAGATTGCGATTACACCCTCTTTCGCTTCATCCAAACCATAGGCTATTGCTGCAGCTGTCGGCTCGCTGAGCAGTCGCAATACCTTAATACCTGCTAGGGTTGCCGCATCTTTTGTGGCCTGCCTTTGGGCTTCATCAAAGTAGGCAGGAACAGTGATGACAGCGCCATCTAACATGGCGTCCAAGGACGCCTCAGCGCGAGTGACCAGGTTTCGTAGGATTTCTGCTGAGACCTGTATTGGGCTAACCAAACCGCTCGCAGTCTTGATCTTTGGCATTCCCCCCTCTTCCCCCTGAAATTCGTAGGGAAGCTGATCTCCAAGCTTCATGACGTCACTAACACCTCGGCCCAATAATCGTTTAGCCGAAGATATAGTGTTAAGTGGATCGCTAATATTGAACTCAGCTGCCTCATAACCCACCGCACTGGCACCCTGATCTGTATAGTGCACAATCGATGGCATTAAATGATGGCCTTCTTGATCAGCTAAGGTCTCTGGCATACCACTGCGCACTAAGGCCACTAAGGAGTTTGTTGTACCTAAATCAATTCCCACGGCATGTTTACGCTGATGGGGCTGAGGTGATTGACCTGGCTCTGAAATTTGCAATAGGACCATTAGCTATGAGCCCTCTAAATCAGCTTCTAGCTGTTCTATTTCATTAAGTAACTTGGAAAAAAATTGCATTTTGGCTACCGCAGTAAGAGCACTATCAAATATTTTCGCTGACAGACCCTCAAAAAACTCACTCTGTAGGTTTTGATAAATTGCTTCAACATGTGTTCTAAGCTTCTCCAGTTCTGCCCAGGGATCAGTCTTGCCTACCACTCCAGCTAGGGTCTCTCGAAGCTCAATCTGCTGCATTAAAAATTGGCTATCAGTTGTTATATGAGTATCTTTATCAATATCAATGTCATTTAACTCAAGTAAATATTGAGCACGTTTTAGCGGCGTCTTTAGTGTTTCAAAGGCTTGATTGATTAAGGATGCTGTTTGCACTGCGAGGCGCTTTTCAACATCGGATTTAGTAGCGTACCGATCGGGATGAAATTCCTGTTGGAGAGCTCGATAACGAACATCTAAATCCGCAAGATCGACGTGCCATCCGGACGGAATAGAGAAGATTTCAAAGAAATTGCTAGAAAAGTTCAATGGGCCATCACTCTGAGTTTTTGCATTGAAAGGTCTTAGGACTAGACGTGAAAACTTTCCCCACAACCACATTCGTCCTTCACATTGGGGTTTCTAAACTCAAATCCTTCATTTAATCCCTCTTTGACATAGTCCAACTCAGTGCCATCGAGATACAACAAGCTTTTGGGATCAATTACTAACTTAACTTCGTCAAATTCGAAGACTTCATCACCTGCTAAAGCATCATCAACAAACTCTAGGACATAGGACAATCCAGAACATCCAGTAGTACGAACACCCAATCGCACTCCAACGCCTTTAGCCCGGTGCTCTAAATGCTTGCGAACATGCTGCTGAGCAGCTGATGTCATGGTTATTGCCATCGAAAGATTAACTCCCCTGCTTTTCTCTTACGTTCTGTACCGCTGTTTTAATAGCGTCCTCAGCGAGCACTGAGCAATGAATTTTTACTGGAGGAAGAGCTAGTTCTTCAGCTATTTCAGTATTTTTGATTTGTTCAGCCGCATCCAGATGCTTCCCTTTAACCCACTCTGTTAACAGAGAACTAGATGCGATTGCCGATCCACAGCCATATGTCTTAAATTTGGCATCTTCAATAATGCCTTCATCATTGACCTGAATTTGTAATCTCATTACATCACCACATGCAGGTGCTCCGACCATGCCAGTGCCGACATTTTTTGAGCTTTCATCAAGCTGTCCAACATTTCGAGGGTTTTCGTAATGATCTATAACTTTTTCGCTGTAAGCCACAGTAATGACTCCTATTATCTACATTAAAACTTAAACTCAAATAATTTGAGTGTTTAGTGTGCTGACCATTGTACCGTATTTAAATCGATACCGGCTTTAAACATATCCCACAACGGTGAGAGCAAACGTAATTTTTCTACCGCAATTCTAACCTGAGCAATTGCTGCATCGATATCCGCTTCGGTGGTGTATCGACCGATACTGAAACGGATCGAACTATGGGCCATTTCGTCATTAAGACCAAGAGCCCTAAGAACATAGGATGGTTCAAGACTCGCCGATGTGCAGGCAGATCCCGAGGAGACCGCAAGATCTCGCAATGCCATCATCAACGATTCACCTTCAACAAATGCGAAACTAATATTGACGATACCAGGAATATGCTGATTCTCAGAACCATTTAGATGCACCTCTTCCATATCTGTGACGCCTTCCCATAATCGTGTTCGTAGAGCTTCAATTCGTGCCTTCTCCGCTTCTAACGTCTCAAAACCAATCTTAAATGCTTGACCCATACCAACAATCTGATGAGTAGGAAGAGTACCTGAGCGCATACCTCGCTCATGTCCACCGCCATGCATCTGAGCTTCGATTCTTACCCGCGGCTTGCGCCTTACATACAAGGCACCTATGCCTTTCGGGCCATAGATTTTGTGGGCAGAAAAAGACATCATATCAACGAACATTTCTTCAACATCAATAGCCGTCTTACCTGCACTTTGTGCAGCATCCACGTGAAACATTATTTTGCGCTCACGACATAGCTTGCCAATTGCGCCGATGTCGTTCAGCGTTCCCAGCTCGTTGTTAACATGCATGATAGAGACAATAGTCGTGTCATCACGCATTGCCTCAGACACCATCTCAGGTTGAATTAGACCACTGCTGTCAGGGTCCAGGTAGGTCACTTCATATCCTTCCCTCTCCAGCTGACGACAAGTATCCAAAACAGCTTTATGCTCAATACGTGAGGTAATGATGTGCTTTCCTTTACGCTGGTTAAAATGCGCACAACCTTTGATCGCCAAATTGTTAGCCTCAGTAGCTCCAGATGTCCAAACAATTTCGCGGGGATCTGCACCTATTAGATTAGCAACGTCTTGCCGAGCATCTTCTACCGCTGCCTCTGCTTGCCAGCCAAACATATGTGACCGAGACGCTGGATTACCAAAGTGTCCTGCAGGGGTCATAAACTCCATCATTTTTTCCGCAACTACAGGGTCTACCGGCGTTGTTGAGGCATAATCTAGGTAAATCGGAAGATTCATTTACTACTCCAAAATTAACAGGCGTCTGCCCGCACGTTTTCATCCAACGTCAAGAGCTGAGCTACTTGCCGTTGCGCTATATTCTGAACATTACGCTTGGACATTAAGTCGGCCAGCGAAATACTACTCAAAAATCCATGGATTTGGTGACTTAGGTCATCCCAGAGATGATGAGTCAAACAGATACTGCCTCTCTGGCAGTTGCCTTTGCCCTGACAGTTAGTCGTATCAACTGACTCGTTCACCGCATCGATTATCTCTGCCACATATATCTGAGCTCTGGAGTCGACTAACTTATAGCCGCCCCCGGGACCTCTGACACTTGCCACCAATCCAGCTTGACGCAAGCGCGAAAAAAGCTGTTCCAAATAAGAGAGAGAAATCGATTGCCGATCTGAAATCTCTGCCAAAGAGACTGGCTTTTCTTGCGCGTGCAGGGCCACATCAAGCATGGCTGTCACTGCATATCGACCTTTAGTTGTTAGTCTCATTGGAATCCGCCCTACAGATTTTCAATTCACTCTTTAATTTAGGTCGGGATTATCTAATACTTGACTATTTTAGTCAACTAATATCAGAATGATAAATCGGCTACTTAGCCCTTGTACGGCGGGTCGCAGACAACAGACCACGCAACATAGAAACTTCCATTTTATCCATTCTGGTGCGATTAAAAAGTCGGCGCATGCGGGTAATTAGTTGCTTGGGATTGCTAGGGTCATAGAAGTTTAATTCTTCCATTGTTTCAGCGAGATGCTCATGAAAAGACTCCAACTCGTCAGCAGTAGCTAATGGTTGATCCCAATCATCCATAGCTGGCAATACACCTTCAGCATCACTTAGACTCGCCATCCTAATTTCGTAGGCCAGAACCTGCACCGCGGTTGCTAGATTCAACGAGCTATACTCTGGATTTGATGGAATATGGACATGATAGTGACACTTCTGTAACTCACTATTGGTGAGACCGCGGTCTTCACGCCCAAACAACAATCCAATATCATGATGCTCAGATTCCTGCCAAATTTTCATACCGCATTCTCTTGGATTGATTAATGGCCAAGGAATACGCCTCTCTCTAGCACTAGTACCAACAACTAACCCGCAGCCCTTAATAGCCTCATCCACAGATTCAACTATCCTTGCATTAGCCAGTACATCTCGTGCGCCAGCAGCTCGCCATACTGCTCGTGGCGCTGGATATTCTTTCGGTTGGACCAAATAGAGCTCAGTTAATCCCATATTTTTCATGGCTCTTGCAGCACCCCCAATGTTGCCTGGGTGGGAGGTATTAACCAAAATCATTCGAATTTTTGCTTGTCGCTCAACAGTTGACACAAACTACCTCACTATGGGGTTATTAACCATCATTTTTCATTAGATGAAAAATAGGTCGGCGAGTGTATCAGAATCCAGGTTCTCTGGTACAATGCGCGCCGTTGAAACTTCACTTGGAATACTCTTTATGCAACCGATGGTCAATATCGCTTTACGCGCTGCTCGTCAGGCAGGAGAAATGATTGTTAAAGCGGCTGACAATTTAGAGCTGGTCAAAGTAGATGAGAAAGGTCGTCATGACTTTGTCACTGAGGTTGATCGACGCTCTGAAGAAATGATTATCGAGCAAATTAAAAAAGCGTATCCAGAGCATTCTTTTTTGGGCGAAGAGGGCGGCTCGAGTGGCAACAGCGCTAGCGATGTTCAATGGATAATTGATCCCTTAGATGGCACCACTAACTTTGTTCGCGGTATTCCTCATGTAGCAGTCTCTATTGCTTGTCGAGTTAAAGGCCGCCTCGAACATGCTGTGATTGTCGAGCCCTTCAAGCGCGAAGAGTTCACTGCAAGCCGAGGAGATGGCGCTAGACTCAATGGCCGGCGCATTAGAGTATCAGGTCGATTAGAAGAAGCTGGCGCGCTCTACGCAACAGGAATACCCTTTAGTGATCCCTCATTTGCTGAAATGCATCACTATTTAGCCTGCATGCATGAATTTGCAGATAACTCTTCGGGAGTAAGACGATTGGGTGTTGCATCTCTGGACTTAGCTTATGTCGCTGCAGGCAGAATGGATGTATTTTGGGAGATGTACCTTAAGCCTTGGGATATAGCCGCAGGCGTCTTAATTGTGCGCGAAGCCGGAGGCATGGTGAGCGACTTCCAAGGCGGCGAATCCTTCATGGACAGTGGCCATATTATTGCAACTACGCCGAAATTATTTAAACCGACTTTGAAAGTGATTGCAAAGCACCTTAGTCATATCAAGTAATGTATGATTTAGGTTAACGGAAAATTTACAACATCACCATAGCGCGAGTCAAAAACCAATATGCGCTGCAACTACCAATTAAATAAACACCGAATTGGGTAATCATCTGTCGGTTACTATCCACTGAAGAGATAAACTTTGTAGATATATAGGCTAGAGCGACAACAGCGCAAATAAATAGTAACTGGCCAACTTCCACACCAATATTAAAAAACAACAACGCATGAAGCTTCATTGACTGCGGTAATCCGAGGTCTTGAAGCACGACGGCAAATCCAAAACCATGTAACAACCCAAACACCGATGATACCGCCACAGGATAACGCCACGTGAAACTAGTATGCCCATTGGGTCGCCTGTGCTTAACAATTTCCACGGCAAGTAACAAAATGCTCAACGCAATGAGCATTTCAACCAATTCCGTGCGAATTTGAACAATATTCAGTGTTGCCAAGCTGAGAGTGACAGAGTGAGCCAGAGTGAACCCTGTCACAGTAAATACCAATCTTTTGAATCCACCAGCAATAATGATTAAGCATAGAACAAACAGTAGATGATCAAAGCCAATCAAAATATGCTCAACACCTGCAACAAGGTACTGCTTCGACACTTCAACAGGGCTGCTGGCAGCACCTAATGTAACTTTAGTGATTTCCGGCCCTGAAAACACTTGCTGCGGTTCATTGTTTAAACTTTTATAAACTATGAGGGAAGTAAGAGCTGGATTCCCAACAGGATATACCAACTTCAAATCAAAGGTTAAGTCTGACTGTCCACACCGATAGCTCATTCGACCAAGCAGACCCAGCGCTGAATTATCACTCTGAGGCTGGCATTCTGGATGGTCCATAACTATTCGCGGTTCTTGTCCTGCCGCCATTACCGGTGGGATTTTCCACTTTACCAAGTAGTCGGTTGTCGAAGTCTGGTTGATCTCAACATAGACCGGTCGGGCCTCGTCAGCATTTAACTCTGCAGACGTTACAATGAGCGATAGCAGAATAAATAATCCTAATCTCATTCTGGATTATCCGGATCTATAACCTGATACTTAGCCATCAATTTGCTAATAGCCATCCGCTTTAGCTCATGTTGTTGCTGACGTTGAGCATCAGCTAAAACCACACCACCTATATCAGTTAGCGGAGGAATATAGGCCTCAACCTTTCTTGTAAGCAATACCAAATGCCATCCATAATTTGATTCTATTGGCCCTTGCCAATTTCCCTGCAGAGATGGTTCTAAGTCAAATAATTGTTGGTTAAAATCGGGGCCAAAATGGCTAGCAATTTCTTGAGTATCACGTTTGACATAATTGCGATTGTATAAAAATCGCTCACCATAAAGTCCGGCTTTATCAAAAGGGATCGAATCTTGGTTCAAACTCTTCAACAATGTATCCGCTGCGATTTTGCTCTCCTCGGACCCGCGATTTTCTTTACTGATAAAAACGTGAGTGAAGGTAGCCGTTGCTGATTTCTTGTACTCACCTTTATGCTCAGCGTAGAAACGTTTTAAATCCTCTTCATTCAGCGGAGCTACTTCGTCATAAAAACCCTGAGCAAGGTAGTCCATTTTCTGCATGAGACGTCGCCGAATGATTGAATCGTTGCGATCTAAATCTAACGCAAGTGCCTCTCTGTAAAGGACCTCGCCACGAACATAATCATCAATTAGTCGTTGACGATCATCTCCACTTAGAGCAGTAAGAGCTGCTAAAGCTTGATCTGGCTTAAATTTTTTTGCCTGCTGCTGCATGAACTGAGCCAGCACTTGATCATCAACAACAATCTGATATTCACCACTATAGTTGCTGGAATTAACCAACCGTTCCCCTACGATTAATAACAATCCAATAACAATAAATTGGAATAAAGGCTCTTTTGCGGCGGTTCTCAAAGATAAATTCATAAACATCAATGCCAACTAAGCTATTTAAGTTTTTTGATAGTCAAGGTGTATACCAGATTGGTGAGCTGTATGCTCTCTCTTGGATAGTTTTGGGCCCATTATCTAGATCCATGGCCTGCAGAGCAATGGAGTCATACAGAGAGTGTCTTGCGGTGGGTATTTGCAAAACACGGGTGTAGTAAAATGCTCGCTGATCAGGACTAAAATCTGGATCCTCCCAAAGCACCGATAATTCATTGGTACCAATGGTGTTGGTATGGCGCCCAGTATTTAAATCTACCGTATTCCCAACATCCGGTAATCTCCCATCGTTATCAAGAGCCCGACCATCGGACCATACAACGTTGTAAACCTTCTCTTGCTGTTTACCCGCTTGGTCGAGCCAACCCTTCACAATCTGAACTCGATCCAAATTTGCCCCAACGGGATCTTTCACTGCTCGAAGTAAAAATTGCGGTGCGCGCGCGCTTTCATTGCGCAATAAGTCGCCACCCATAGGCACACCATGAGCATAGCCAACCTCAGCAATATTGTTACTATTTTCTGCATTTTTTGGAAATGCCCAACTAGCAAACATTTGTAGTCTTAATCTTGGACCGGTCGTAGCGTAGACTTCCTTGCGTTTAAATGCTTCGTAGATCCCTTCTCGTGTATTTTCTTCAGCCCAAACTGCCGCTAGACCTGCAGCGGACATAGACCATCCGCTGTTGTCAGTAACACCTATAATTGACTGATCCTTCGTCTCAGGCGTGGAGTCATTGGGGTATTTTCCCCAAAAATTTCTCTCTTCTGCCGAAGATAATCCAGTATGAGAATCAGTTGATCCAATCATGCCAAACTTATATGGGTTTACACCCACCTTTTCAGCAATAGACAGCCCTGACGTTAGAGCAGAGCGCACGTAGTCACCTGGTTCTGGCTGATACTCTGTGCCGTATGCCTGTAAATAGTATTGATAGGTTTCAAAGTCAGCAAATTCATCATCGGGACTACTTGGCAAAGACTCGCTATCACCTTTCACCTGAGTGACTTCTACTACTGGCTCAAAGGCCATTCGTGTAGTTGCATACTCCGCGGTAATAGCACTCCCATCTAAAGTTACATCATCGAACATATAACCTTTGGATAAATTAGAGTTATGAGGTATCGACAGAAAACGAGTACCCGTTCGCTCACCGGTTTCTTTTAGCCAACGCCAAAGATCTTGTGGGTACTGGCTTTCATCTGAGCCAAAAGGTAAAAATTGAGAGGCTTTGTCGGCACCATCAGGAGTAAATACAACTCGATGTAAATTAGCGCCCGTCGGCGTTGATGTCCACTCCCAGCCTATTAGACTGGTAAAAGTTCCTGGACGATTATGACGCTCAGCCGCACCTACAATATCTGACCAAACATGCCCTCGAATGGCTGTGGTATCGCCAAAGCCAACATCTGCTACAGCACCATTCTCATCAGCTACTGGATCATGTCCGGCACCAATTGAGGGCTTCGGCAATGCGTATGTGAAAATCATTTCAGCACGGCCACTATCAATCAAATAGTCAGCGATTTCCAGCGTAACCCAACGTTTGAAGTTTCCCCAAAGACCCAAATCTGACAACAAACTGCGATCGGAGTGCAATTCAGTTAGAACACCAAGAGTCTCCGCATGATCCGATACCACCAAAAAGTCTAAGGGCGTATCGATCTGCACTCTAACTCGATTGGTAGGGTGTATGACAGGAAGACCCCTAGCCCAACGATAAGCATCATCGGGAAAAGCAGAATCATTGTCATTGAGAAATGCATCAAAAGAATAAGCCGAGTGCAGATGAGTATCGCCAAAAAGTACCTGGGTTTCATTGGAAGCGGTGGCTGGCAGAGCGCAAAACAATAACGCACTGACAATTAAATAATGAGATTTATGCAAAATATACTCCAAAACTAGTGCTACGAAATAAAACTATTGGGGTTGATACCAGATAGGCGACGAGTACGCCCGCTCCTGAATAGTTTTTGCTCCTCTAGGAGGCGCATCCAACTCCAGCGCCAAACTGTCGAGCAACCCATTTCTTGGTGTTGGAATTTGCAACACCCGAACATAATAAAAAGCAGGTTGCTGGGAACTAAAATCTGGATCAGCCCATCGAAGAGAGAATTCAGACTGCCCAATCAAATTATCATAGCGACCGGAACTCATATCTACTGTATTGCCTACAGGGGGCAAATTGCCGCTGGCATCTAATTGACGTTCGCCAGACCAAGCCACGTTGTACACCTTCTCCTGCTGCTGACCGGCAGCATCAATCCATCCTTTCACTACCTGTAACCGATCTAAATTGGCCCCTATGGGATCCTTTACTGCACGCAGTAAAAACACCGGAGCTTTACCAACATTATCCCTTCCAGTTAAATCACCACCCATTGGCACGCCGTACTGGCTGCCAATCAGAGCGAAACTCTCACTACTCTCCGCCCCTTCAGGGAAATCCCATCCCGCAAACATTTGAACTCGCAGACGAGGACCTGAGGTGGCATAAACTTCCTTACGTTTAAATGCCGCATAAATCGCTTCGCGTGTGTTTTCTTCAGCCCAGACAGCGGCAATCCCTGATGCTGACATATTCCACCCATTACTCCTTATTTTTGCACCAAGACGCTCTTTGGTCTCGGGTGTCGAATCAGATGCCATTTTGCCCCAAAAGTTGTCCTCCTCTGAAGTTGATAGACCTGTATGGGCATCGGTTGATCCGATCAATCCAAATTTATAAGGATTCACACCAACTTGCTGCCCGATAGACAGGCCTTTTTTAAGTGCTGGCCTAATATAATCTGCCGCAGAAGCTTGATAATCATTTTTTTGCCCTACTTGAATGTAGTAATCATAATTTTCAAAATCGGCAAATTCATCTTGAGGAGAAAAATCACTTCGCGTTTCACTATCTCCCTTGATTTGAGTTACCTCAACAACAGGCTCCCACTGCATTCTCCGGCGAGCATACTCAGCTGTAATGGGCTCTCCACGCAAGGTTACATCATCGAACATATAACCCTTGGAAATATTAGAATTATGGGGAATAGCCAAAAACCGAGCTCCAGTTTGTTGCTGAGTTTCATCTAACCACTGCCATAGATCCTCTGGATACTGACTTTGATCTGAACCATAGGGAAGAAACTGTTTTCCTTTTTCGGCTCCATCGGGACTTATCACTATTCTGTGGAGATTGGCACCCATAGGGATAGAACTCCACTCCCACCCTAGCAGGCTCGTAAAAGTTCCGGGGTCATTATGCCGCTCTGCGGTATCAACAATATCATGCCACGCTAAAGTAGATGTTTTGGATGTATCACCAAATATCGCTAAATCAGATATATTATTACCAGGATGTTTGACTGGATCACCATGACCTTCAATAGTCGGATTTTGAGGAAGGAATTGACTGAAAAACTGCAACCCTGTGTTCGAATCAATTGCTCTATTCATCAACCAAAATGAATACCAGCGTTTAATATTACCCATCCAACCAATGTCTTCCTTGATAAAAGTTCCTTCATGAACGGCACGCATAACTCCAAGCATTTCAGCATGATCTGACACCACCAGAAAATCCAACGGCGTATCAATCTGGACTCTGGCTCTATTATAAGGATGTATGACTGGCTGGCCTTTCGCCCAGCGATAGGCTGTATCAGGGTCTGCGCTATGGTTATTATTTAAAAACGCATCAAAAGAGTAAGAGCTGTGTAAATGCGTATCACCAAAATAAACATTCTTAACTGGCTCAGCAGTTACCATACAATTTACAAAGACTAAAGCTGCCATCACAATGTGCTTCATTACTGCCACCCCGTGTACCTTTATTTTTTATTTATTATTTAGTCCCCACCAATTCAGCCAAAATCAGCGGCGCTTATACAACTCGAATTCTTTTATCCCAACCCTTTCAGCAGCAGAGAATCGATGTCACGGATTTTATGGCATAAAGCGTGCCAAATCAATGCTTACTGGTATTTACTGCACTTAATTACAAGCTGGGGTACAGTGCTTGCAAAAAGTATAAGTCATCTGGATATTCATGCAAAAATTTTCTAAATTGACCGGAATCTCTGTAGTCGTTGCCAATATGGTAGGCACTGGTGTGTTCACTAGCCTGGGCTTTCAACTACTTGGCATTCAGTCATACTTTGTTTTAATGATGCTTTGGTTTGTGGGTGGCTTAACCGCGCTTTGCGGCGCTTTATCCTATGCCGAATTAGGTGCCAATTTGCCACGATCTGGCGGTGAGTATAACTTCCTCGGACGACTCTACCATCCCTGCGCTGGATTCATTTCCGGATGGGTATCGGCAACCGTGGGCTTTGCTGCTCCCGTCGCTCTTGCTGCTATGACCTTTGGCGCATACTTATCAGCGGTATTTCCTGAAATACCTAGAACCTTTTCCGCAGTGTCGCTAGTGGTGGCACTTACAATGATCCATTGCTTTTCTCGTAGAGCGAGCAGCAATGTGCAGTTAATCTTTACCGCACTGAAAATACTCTTAATTCTTTTGTTTTGTGTTGTTATTTTTATCTGGGGGAAAGCTCCCCAATCAATTAGCTTGATGCCTAATTTAGGCGATGAGAAGTTACTTTTTAGTGGCGCATTTGCTGTATCGCTCATCTACGTTAACTATGCCTATACCGGTTGGAACGCTGTGACCTACGTTATCAGCGAATTGGATAGCCCACAACGAAACTTACCTGTCGTATTACTGATCGGAACGGTAACAGTAATGTTGATTTATCTACTGTTAAATTTCACGTTTTTAAGCGCCGCACCCATATCAAGCTTGGAGGGTAAACTAGAGATTGGAGTGGTCGTTGCAGATTATGCACTGGGTGACACCGCGGGAAAAACAATGGGTGCTGTCTTGGCGTTGTTGCTTATTTCAACCGTCAGTGCAATGACAATGGCTGGGCCTCGAGTCCTTCAAGTTATTGGTCAAGACTTCCGGATTTTTAGGTGGTTAAGTAAGGTCAATAAGAATGACATACCAACAACGGCAATTATCTTTCAGAGCTCATTAGCCATTGTTTTTATCGTCAGCGCAACCTTTGAATCAGTGCTGGTGTTTTCCAGTTTTGTCCTAGGGATCAACACACTATTCTCGGTGATCGGAGTATTTATATTACGCTACAAGAAATTGAATATTGAAGGCGCATACCGCACTTTCGCCTATCCTTTAGCCCCAGCAATATATCTAGGAGTCACTGTATGGACGCTCACCTATGTCTTGATATCGAAACCCCAAGAAGGAGGCATGGGCATCTTGATTATTGCCGTTGGGGGGTTAATTTATCTTTTATCTCGAAAAGCAGGTGACGCTGCAATTAAACAGGGCAATCAATGATAGATTTATTTTCACATTAGGAAGCTACCAGTGTGAACGTAAGGTAAAAATGCATTTCCTATTTACTTCCCACTCAGACAGCTTTAAACAGTAATTCCTTTAATTTCTAAGAAATCATCAAAACCAAACTCACCCCACTCTCGACCATTACCCGATTGCTTATAACCGCCAAAGGGTGCCGTGTAATCTTGGGAAGCGCTATTAATACTTACCATTCCCGCGCGTAACTGTGATGCAACCCGAGCAGCCCTCTCCTCACTTGTGGTGCTGAAATAAGCAGCAAGCCCATAAGGCGTGTCATTAGCGATTTGGATAGCCTGCTCTTCGGTTTCAAAAGGGATCATACTTAGAACAGGACCAAAGATTTCTTCTTGGGCAATCGTCATCTCATTAGTGACATTCGCAAAAACAGTTGGCCTCACAAAATAGCCCGTTTCCAAACCTTCGGGCTTGCCAGGACCACCGGCAATAAGTGTCGCGCCTTCTTCAATACCTTTTTCAATCAGACCTTGGACCTTATCAAACTGCACGCGACTTGAAAGTGGCCCCAAGTGCTGCCCCTCTTTAGTCGGTTGATCTACAGCAACATTACCAGCTGCTTCCTTTGCTATAACTACGGCTTTGTCATAAACAGATGAATGCACTAGCATTCGAGACGGTGCATTACAGGACTGACCAGTATTACCCATCATATGATTGACACCCGCTGTCACTGCAGTCTCTAGATCGGCATCTTCAAAGATAATATTGGGTGACTTACCGCCTAATTCCTGAGTTACACGCTTAACAGTATCAGCCGCGGCCTTGGCAACAAGAATTCCTGCACGTGTCGATCCTGTAAACGAAACCATGTCTACCTCAGAGTGCCCAGCTATGACAGCACCAACATTAGGCCCATCACCATTAACCATGTTGTAAACCCCCGCAGGAAAACCTGCTTGGTGCATCATTTCAGTGAATAAGTACCCCGAAATAGGCGCGATTTCACTGGGCTTAAGCACCATTGTGCAACCTGTCGCAAGTGCTGGCGCGACTTTGCAACTTATCTGATTAATAGGCCAGTTCCAAGGCGTGATAAAACCACAAACACCTATAGCTTCTTTGACGATTCGGGTATTACCCACTTGGCGTTCAAACTCAAATTGTTTTAATGCTTCTATAGCAGAGTTGATATGTCCACGGCCGGTATCTGCCTGGGCAGCAGTAGCGAAAGAGATTGGCGCACCCATCT
>Ga0209494_1000177_pt1 | contig 27423 bp, 12 predicted proteins | sample EN1Hudseemescosm_FD_184628 | JGI IMG/M metagenome (GOLD analysis project Ga0209494, IMG submission 184628) | Methane-oxidizing microbial communities from mesocosms in the Hudson Canyon - EN1B Hudson Canyon (SPAdes) (version 2) | ecosystem: Environmental > Aquatic > Marine > Cold seeps | place... | reverse complement strand
ATGAGTGTCCCACGGGCATAAAAAAACCAGCGACTAAGCTGGCTTACATGATCTAACTCTTTGATTCCTAAAGGAATATATGGTGGGTCGTGACGGATTCGAACCGTCGACCATCGCATTAAAAGTTCGTTCAAGAATATCTCAAACAACTGCGTACTACTTATAACTCCCTGCAATCAATAGCTTATAGGTTTTATGAGAACGTGTAAAGTAGTTAAAAACCGTATAAAGAAGTATAAACCACTGTAGTTTTTACTGTAGTTTTGAATCGTCAGTTTTCCAATAAAAAGACGCACTCCAACTCCTGTCAGAATGCGCCCTGCTCTAATTTTACAAAAGTATGTAACGCTGTTTAATACGCTACACAATAATTAAAGTAGTTGGCTCTAATTCATTTACAAGTATCATATTTCAATCTTTGGATATCGAACTTAATGCACATGAAAGCAGTTTATTTATTCGCCGTAATCATAATTAGTGTCACCAGTTTTTCAGCACACGCTTCAGAAATAAAACGAATAGACTACGAGGGATTCACAGTCTGGGTGGATTGTAACAAGCGTGGCGCAGTGAAATTTCAATACAATGCCCAACATGACAATGGGAACTTTAAACGCCACAAATCGTTTCACATTGACCCTAGTGTTTCTTTATCATGCCAACAACTCTCAGCTAAAACATATAAGAAAAAGGGTCAGCGCTATGACCGTGGTCATTTAGTTCCTGCTAACCATCTGGACTACTCCAAAGTCGCTATTAGACAATCCAATTTCATGACAAATATTCTGCCACAAGCAGCTAATATGAATCGTGGTGCTTGGTTACTGACTGAAGAAATAACTGAATGCTATCGTGACATTGATGAGCTGCTAATCATTGGTGGAGTTCTATGGGGTAATAATCCAAATGATGATTTCTTCACAGAATCACATGGCGTTAAAACACCCGACGCATTCTGGAAAGTCATTATTCGTAATGACCGTGCCATTGCATGGATTATTCCAAATAGTGAAGATGCTAAAAGGGATAGACTTGATGATTACATCGTGACCATTCAAGAATTAGAATTAGTGACGGGTGAATCTATTCCTGTTGATGAATATCTGAAACATGAAAAACCGGAACATTCGTGGATGATTCCTAGAGGGTGTAACAAAGGCTAAACACGATTAAGTTGGAACTAATACACATAAACCATTGGTTCATCGAATATAATAACGCTGGTTCTACAGGGGTAGGGGCCGAATATGAACGGCCCATCGGAAGAAAATCGAGTTGGTAGAGGTGAGAATTACATAATGGATTCCTGGAGTCAGGAAAAATATATAAAAGCATGGAATTTTTCTTCCAAGGTCCATAACGGACAATTGGTTCCAGGAACCAATATTCCATACATAAACCACATAGGGCTCGTAGCGATGGAGGCCATGGCAGCTATTGCCCATGGGAAAGACATTAGCAACCCAGACCTTCTGATTCAGTGTGCCTTACTGCACGACACGATAGAAGACACCACCAGCACATACGAAGAAATCCGCGGAGAATTTGGAGTGGAAGTGGCGGATGGTGTTTTAGCGTTAAGCAAAAACACCGACTTGCCTTCGAAAATGGAACAGATGGAAGACAGTATTGAACGGATTCAGAAGCAGGCAAAAGAAGTCTGGATGGTCAAGCTATGCGATAGAACTACAAACTTAAAAGGACCCCCGCCATCGCATTGGGATAAAGAGAAGATCCAAGCCTATAGAGCCGAAGCCATCTACATCCTGGAAAAACTTCAGGACTCAAATCAATATCTGGCAAGAAGATTAGAAACGAAGATTTCTGAGTATAGTAAATATTTGTAACTTTTATACCGTTAGCTTTTCCAGCAGGTGAAGTCTGTCAGTTTGATTGGAGTCAGGAAACCGTTGATCTAGCTTGGCGGGAGATTTGTACGTAGTCAAAACATTTGGATATTTAAAGATAATCCCGTTCGCTTTAGCGATACACATCTAACGGCATGGCTGATGTAGCCATACGTATTTCCCGTAACAGATTATCAATTTCCACTAGAGAGGCTTTAGCAGACGATGAACGAACCTCTAGCAACCGTTCAGTTAGGTAACTATAAAGGGAGTTAAGATTTTGGGCCAAATAACCACCGTCATCAAGATTCAAAAAACCTTTTAGGTCACTAACTTGACCTATAAGTCGGGTTAATTGCTTATCGCTATCATAACGTGTCTTTCTGCCAGCACTGCCACCAAGCAATGACAAAGAATTCAATGCCTCATTAATTGTAACTTGTGTCAAATGATATCCTCCAGGATAAATTGCCAGATTATTAGGCTCTCTAATTTGAGGAAGATGATAACCATTTTCAGTCTTTAACATGTCTATCCTTTCTAGTCTGCTTTATATGGTTATCGACCAAAAATTAAAAAAATCAAGAAAACGTAAATTAAATTTCACAAATCTCTAGTTGTTAGGAATAACACATCTATGCTTTTTTGAGTTTTGTTGTTCTGAGAATTTGTACAACACCAACATTACTGATATTGAGAATTGATTACTCTTAAATATTTCAGATTAGACTGACGATCTAGATAACTTATTACTGATTCACATGGTGTCAAAACACCCAATGCATTTTGGAAAGTCATTATCCGTAACGACCGCCCTATTGCTTGGATTATTCCAAATAGTGTGGATGCTAAAAAGAATAGACTTGATGATTACATTGTGACCATTCAAGAATTGGAGTTAGTGACTGGTGAATCAATACCTGTTGATGAATATCTCAAGTTTGAAAAGCCAGCGTATTCTTGGGTGATTCCTCGAGGGTGTAATAAGGGTTAATGTTCAACACACCCTTTCGTTAAACTGATCCTCTCATAAATTTCATAAAACAACGTTTAGTCACAATATAAGCAGAGATAAGTGAGGTTAAAAGACTAATTCCACTTAAAACGAAATAGGTATAGGACCAATCCTGATGACTCCATCCAAGAATCCCTTGAGGGAAGAAAAAATCTTGAGAGAACGCCATGATAATAAAAGTGATAAGAACAAAAACTGCAGCTACTGGACAATAAATTAGAAGAAATAAGAAAAGACGAAAAGCTTTAATGTACAACTGGTCAATTTTACCAACCAAGTGACTCATTAGCTCTGTCATAACACACCTCTGTTTTGCGTAAAATAGGGTAATTGTTTTCAGCTAAACAAGTAGTCTCTTTTATACTGCTCAATACCTTAGTTAACTCGATTTCTAAAAAACCTTTTGACTTCCCATAAATGAATCTGTTTGTAAAAGTATTCGGCTGCATTACATGCACAGACAAGCGCACAAATCAGACTAATTCCGCTAAAAACAATCCAAATCATAACACTAGTGTCAAATACAGTATCCATTGAATATCCATTAGGACAGTAAAGGGTAGAATTCATAGCAGTGATAATTACGACAACTAACCCTACAAGAATAAACACAATACAGAGAACTACAAAAGAAGCTAATATTTTGACAATATGAGCCAAAAGGTGAAGGCTTCTATCAATTGCGTACTTAAAGAAGTCACCTATGCGCATACGATATGCGATATAACCGCCTAAAATTCCTATACCTACAGTAATAACAGTACCAGCTGCAACACCTAATCCGAATATAGAACCTAGCCAATACATTACAGCCGTCGTTTCGGCAGCACCACTTAGAGAAGCAATTGCAGTGCTATTAGAAGTAGTACCAAAACTTGAAATTAATGTTGAAGTTAATGCTGTGAAACCGATAAAAGCTATAACAATCCCAATTGTTGTAAAAATGAATGTATTTATCTTTGATGATTTCTTGTGAAGAATTAAAAGTATACTTTGCATGGGTTTGTTCCTTACAAACATCTTAACTATTAATTACAGGGTTACTGGACTAGCTAATTGCGCTATGGGGCTAGCAGAGGTGGAGTAAGTTTATGAAACAGGACAACACTTATTGTACGTTGCATTTACTAGAACTTGGGCTGGCCGAAAACACAGGGCGATTCAAACTTCCAACCCGAGACAATAGGTTTTAACTCAAGGTGACTCAGTCCACTATATACAAACACCTAAGCACCATCATCTAATAACTTTAAAATAATCTTATTAAAAATTTTTTTGTCTTCCTTTACCCCTCGTCTTTCAAAATGATCATTCATTGTAGATTTATCTCGAACCCAATTAATTATATTAGTTTCTACTTGAGCGATGCGATTTGGGTCTGTTGTAACATAACCAATAGGAATCGTTTGATTACCAAAATTGCTATCTTCAAAATGACAGAGACAGGCAAAAAGAACATTTGGAATCCAAAATATCTCTGTTTGAGTGTTTACATATGGCACCGAAATACCTTGTAACGGAAGGTCAGCTCTTTTGTATATTTGCTCTAGTTCAAATCCTTCCTTAATACTATCTACTGATAAACAAAGAACTATTTTCCCTGGCTTATATCTACTATCAAATTTTGATTTTATATCACGGATAAAGTTCTCCATTTCAATTGTTCGACCCCATATCTTATGATCTGTCCAAACATTCCAAATCCCTCCTTTAGCAGGAATTTTATTTTTATCTCCATACTCATCATTAAGAAGACTAAAGATTTTCTTTTTATTTTCCTTAATATAAAGATTACCAACTAGCATCCTAGTTTTTATATCAATTATTCCTTGGCTTGCCTCATAATCTCTAAATAATTCAACATAATTTATTGAACCATTTGAAATGTAACGATCTAAAATCGGGTCAATATTCTGCTCAATATATTCTCTAGCCGCAACCTCTTGATCTTGACTTATACACTTTCGGCTCTCCTCGTTAACACTTTTATTAATTTCAGCTAGTATGTCTTTATCTTTATCCCAATCGTCCATCCATGAATCAGCATACTCAATATATGGATGACTAACTGATTCTGAGTCGATAAAATAGCTAACTTTAATCGGAAGCATTAGTTCATCTTTTTGTACAGTACTATTTATCTTGTAAAGCTCACTTGAATCATTAAAAACATCCACTTGTTTAATTTTTTCCAAATACTCGACAAATTGCTCATCAAATGCTGTTTGTGCTTTTAGAATTGAATTCTTATAGGCATCTTCTGGTAATTTTACTTCTATATTGCTAGGCGAATAAGATCCATCCGATCTTTCTGTAATTAGCCTATAAGATAATAAATCAAATTTAATAACGTCTTTTTCATCTGAAACTTCAAAGAATCTAGGCACCGCTTTCCCATCGAATTCTTCGAATCTTTCTAATGCATATTGAGTTAATTTTACAGTGTTCGAATCCCATTCAATTAATCGTTCTTCGCTTAAGTCATCAAGAACATTATATAGTTCTGACATGCTAAAACCGAAAAAACCAGCGATCAAATCTGGCTCTACCATTTTTTGAATGAAGAGGTATCTCACAACGAACTCTTTCACCACAGGCAATTGTCTTTTCTGGCTTAATGAAAAATCAATTAAAAAAGACCTTGATGGTAAGGAATAAGTTACTTCGTTTAAAACAATATCCATATCAATTACCTACAATTCTTTTTGAACCAACAACAGTAATATCATCTCCTAGATTAGCATCTATATAAGATAACACTTGACCAACAGGACTAGCTGAATTTTTTCCTGAAAATACTTCTTTTGATCCAACCAAATAGAGCCTTTCTTTTGCCCTTGATAAAGCAACATTAGTTCGCTGGGAAGCAGAAGGTTGACTTTCAGATAGAAAACCAATATCCATTCGAGGGTTATTTCTGACGAAGGAAACGATTATTATCTGATTTTCTTTTCCTTGATAGCTATCTACCGTATCTATTTTGATTAATCTTTTTTCAACTAATTGCCTCGACCATGAGGCCATATTAAAATGCCGCATCATTTCATGTTTTTGTTGTCCATACATACATATAATGCCTATTAAAGGATTCTCATCTTTAGATGACACGATTTCATTTTCAAAAGTTTTACTTGAAACAATCCCTTCAACTAATTGACTAATTGTCTTGATTTCATATGTATTAAATTTGCTGTTAATCGCCCCAGCTTTACTTGAGTTTTGTTCACGAGACTTCTCAGCTCCATCAGAGGTATCTATCCAAGTTACTGTTTTACCATATTTTTCAGGTATTTCCTGGATCCATTTTACTGGCTCATTCCGACCAGTTTGAAGCAAGCCTCTGTAAAAACATTTAGAAACCATTTTACCAATTACAGGAGACATACGATATTGAATTAACAGAGTCTGACCAACTTGCTTTCCGTAGTTTGAAAGAAATGATCTTTCAAAATCACTTTGCACAACTTCTGTTTCAGTTAATTTTGAGAGCTTCCTTAAAGTAGCTTTCAAATGGTCTTCCTGATACATAGCAGGTAACTGCTTATGATCCCCTACAAGCAATACCCTTCTGCCAACTCGCATAGCTATTGCTAGCTCACTAGCACTCGATCTGGCTGCTTCATCAATTACAACCCAATCATATGTGTTTTCGGTAAGACCATAGTGAGTGCGACCGATACCAACACACGTACCACAAACTAATGTTCTCGTCTTCGCTAAGAAATTTTGAAAATTAGAGTTTCTTGAAGACATTACAGTTAACCACTCGTTTGCCAAATAAATTAACTGTTTCATTGTATCAATCAAATGTGCAGATGAAACATCCCACTTAATACTGGATTGCTCATAAAAGAAATCTCGGAATTCATCCAATTCTAAATCGACTGCACCTACTATTATATTTTTCCTCTTAAAATAGTCTTGAACTTTTAAAGAAAACTTTTTGATTCTTTCCTGCAATTTATTTGATAATTCTGTATCCGATAACATTTTAGAAAATATATCTATTTTCCCTCCAAAACCAGATTCAAACTCCACAACATCATTGATAAATTGTTCAGGCAAACCAAGGTTTGCAATGGATTGCCGCAAACGAATAGCATACTCTGCTCTGAACTTTTCTCTGTAATGATCCTGCAGGGCCAACTCATGAACATCCTTCAAACCATTTGATACATTTCCCTCATTACCTAATCGAACCATTTGGAGTACCTTATCTCTAGATTCAAAGAGATTTCTTACTTTTTCCCCTGCATTATTAACTGCTTCATGTGATTGACTTACAAGTAATACTTTAGAAGCACCTTTTTCCAAGACATAATGAATAAATGAACTAATAAATGCTGTTTTACCTGTGCCAGGAGGACCTTGTAACAAACTTACCGGTCCCTTACTGTATAGATGTTTGAATGAATCCCTTTGTTGACGGTTTAAAGAAAATATGCAATCGCCATGATCATTATATTGATTGTATAAATCAAGCTCATCTTCAGTTGGTGGTTCACTAATATCAACAGGAACTTTATCTATTTTTCTATCAAAATAATCTGGGAGATCTGATATTAAGCATCGACCTTTTAATAATTCATCGACAGCTTTCAATCGTTTGTTTAAAGAAGCACTTGAAAGACTACTTTCAAGATATATTTCATCACCTGCATTAAGATTACAAAACCCTCTTAAATTAGTTATTCTGAGAATATTGCTAGTTATTTCTCTCAATCTTCCAAATTGTCTTAACCCACTTACTGTACTTTTCTTAACAATTATAGTGTCACTAGATAAATCAAAATCAATTGCTCCGGCATCAGTACTAAATTGAACAATCAAGTCACCATCATTTAAGTACTCAGGATCTGCATCAACCGATACTTTCGGAATTATTTCTTGCTCTGTCTCAACTAACACCTTCCAAAGCTGCCTTGTACTAACATCGAGAACCTTATTAAAACTTAGCTTATCTCTATAAACTGTGGCAAGTTCAGGAACTCCACCTGCGATAAGTTGCCTTACCTTTTTTATCCCTAATATCTCTTCAACTAAACCACCCCCAGTATTTCCACTACCTCTAGTAATCTTTATTTGGCCTTTGATCTCAAAATCAGAATTCCTTTTATTTCTTATAAATTGGCCATGATTGATTTCTTTATAGTACAGTTTCGTAATTACCTGTTCTGATGGATCCACATAAATATCAAGCTGTTGCTTAAGAGCAGATAAAAACATTTTCAATACCGGCTGGTTTTTCTCCCTATCGTGATCCAACTTACAATTTAAATAATAGATATTTTCATCTGCTACTAATTCTTCAAAACCACTTTCTCTTATAGGAACACGGTCACCTGTAACGATATATTCTCTAACCATTTCCTCCGGCTCTGGTCTGAGTAATTTTTCATAGTCAGTCAATAATCGAACCAACTCACCAGATGGAATTTCAGGAAATTGCAACATCTCTTTAGTGGCTTCCTTTATTGCACTAAGACTATCAACCTGCGAAGACTCATGAATTATTTTGACTACTGCATAACGATCACGAGACTCAGGATCTAAACTCTGATAATTATCTGGTGTATAGACTGGTTCATATGCTGGTTGATTATTCTGCGAATACTCGAAAATATCTATAAATCTAATTTCCAACCCTGCATCATTGTGATGAACAATGATATTTCCTGGATGAATATCACCATGCCTAAATTGATTCTGGTGCAACAAAACCAAAGCATTAAGTAATGACAACTGTGCTACTTCTATATTTTCTGACAAAGGATTTGTATTTAACCAATCTTTCCATGTAACTCCTTCACACCATTGGTAAACAACAAATAGATTTTGCATATCAGGATTATAACCAATCTCCTCAAAGCTAATTAGACATGGTAGAGACGATGTTTTTAATGCCTGAACACGTTTTAAAAAAAGAGCTAAATTATGATTCGGCTCTCCCTCATGTGTCACATGACTGACTCCATTCCACAGCTTAATCCCATATTTTTGGTCAGATGATCTCAGAAGCATCATTGTGCCTCTATTCGAGACAATTACTGGTTGATATTCGGCCCAAATATTAGTTGACGTCACATAAACTTCATTAACTCCAGCCACTTCACTATCAACATTTTTACCACCCTTAACGATTTCATTAAATGCATTTAGAGCATATTCCATATTTTCATAGCGTTTTGCGACTTCAAAATTTAATGACTTACTAAACCAATCATTTAATACACCGCTATAAGGATCCTCTTCTTTATCACTCCAAAAATAAAGATTGTCATCATCTTTATCTGGCCAAGATTGATACAGTATGAAATGTGCACATACTGCAGCCAAATAAACATCCCGCGTAAACTGAGTACCGCCATCATCAAAAAATTCTTCAGGCATTTCAGTCTGCCCTACCTGCAACAGCGATCTAAGGGAAACCATTGTTTTATTATCAGGATCTGGATAGGATGCTGTAACAAAGTTAGAGATTGTTACTTTTGAAGGAAGTGCAACCCATAAACTATGCTTTCCTAAATCCCTATGTGCCACATTAATACTGTGTAACCTTGCAATGTGACTCAAAAATATTTGCACCAAATCTATTTTTTGATCGTTTGTTAATTTTTTTCCATGTTTATTAATAAATTCATCTAATCTGAGACGATCTTTAGGCCATACATACAATTCTGCAAAGTCCACTGTAATTTCATCAGGCTCAGGTATATATTTCAAAGGCATGTGGACAGAATGTAACTCCTCATCCTCATTATCTATATACCCCAAAACTTTAGACTCTCGATATCCAATCAACATTCGGTCACTGTCGGTTAGAGCATGATTAGCAATTTTCGGCGCAGAGAAATCCCAACGCCTAACAAGTCCACAATAATTTTTATCATCACTTCGTTGACTATAATATTCCCTATATATCTTTTCAGGGTGAGTAAAAAGGGGCTTACCAGTTACCGCATAGTTTAAAACAGAAAAATCCTTTCCAATAAAATCTGTTTTGTTTTTACCAAAAAACTGATTCCATATTTTTATGCTAGCATTCGGCCTCTGATCTTTTTTAAGTCTTTTCTCCCAATCCTTCAAACCAAAATATTTGTCATACTTTTTTGTCGATCCAATACTTAAGAACTCATCTAAAGTAAGCACGAAGTCTTTTTCATCTTCAGATATTTTTTGTTTAGAGACTTTTCCGTAAATAACAACACAAGAAGTGACATAGGGAATTCGGGGAAGCTTGTTTTTTAATTTACCCTCAATCTTTGATTTGAGTTTTTTCGCTTTTAGTTCATTAACTTTCACAGGACTTTTATATAACTTTTTATTATTTTTGTACCAAAAGTTTCCGTCGGACGTTAGATCACCATGTATTCTTTTTAATTCGACTATTAGGATGTGAAAATCATTTACAACTATTAAGTCAATTTCAGAACTACCTTTCCAACGATCAAGCATCTCCAAAGAAGAGTAGCCACGCCACGTCTCAGGCAGTGATGATTCAATAGGAATTAGAGCTTCCTTTTCGACTTGATGGACTCCATCTGGGTTCAAAATTTCTATTTTCATATTTCATATCCCTGCATAGCCATCACCTATCTCATAATTATTATTCTAAGAAAACCAATTACGCTAATTACGACTAGTTTTAATTACAAGAGAAAGGGACTAACCTCACCATAAGACAATAATGACGCCCTTTTCTTTGCTCGTGTAATCGCAACATAAAGCAACGCTCTTTCTTCTAAATCTGTTTGACGTATTTCCACTGGGTCAACTGAAGATTTAATGACATGCGATAAAGGCACGACACCGTTATTAATACTAATTAAAATCATTTCCTCAAACTCAAGCCCTTTAACACGATGCATTGTTGCCAATCTCACACAGTCATGATGTTGTTGTTCAGATTTATTGGCACTTAATTGATAACTAGCAATACCTTCAATTTTTAATACTTCACTGATTATTTCAAGTTCAGAATTAACACGGGCAACAATACAAATATTATGAAGTGATACTCCTTCTTGAATTCTCTTTTGCAAAAGACGTACTATAAAATCTGACTGTTCATTTACTGAAGAAAAATTTTCTAACTGTGGTAAAGAGCCGTGCATAAGCGACTTGTACCCTTTTTGATTGTCAAAATCACCATCTAAATCATCAACTGAATGCCCTTCTAATAAATTAACAGCCCATTTCCTAATTTCATCAGTTGTTCGATAGTTTATTTTAAGCTTACTGGCTCTGCCCCGTATATTAATCCCACATTGACCCAGTACCACTTTATTACGACCATAAATACGCTGATGTCCATCCCCCACAATAAAAATATCATTTGGACCTTCAGTTACTAGTTGGCGGATTAATTTGAAGGCCTGAGTTCCCATATCCTGAGCTTCATCCACAACAACAGAAGCATAAAGATCTGAAGAATCCTGTTGCAACAATGATGCTGCATCACGATAAGCATCATCCACTTCTTTAATTCTATCTTGCGTCAATAAGGCTCTGTACTCTTCAAATACCAACCATATTTTTACACGCTGTAAACGATTTAAACGAGTCCCTCGACCAACTCGAGATGCCCTCTTATATTGCTCAATATCTAATATACTCTGTGGTTGAATTATTCGACTCCACTCCTCTTTATAAAATGAATCTGGTAAATTTAACTCTACAGGAGCTAGGTCTATCGCAGCTTGCCAATATTTTTCTGTAGTATAAGAAATCTCATAATCATAATTCTTTTTACGCAAAAAACGTTGAACCCATTTATCTAAATTAATCACCACAATCCTACTCATTAATTCTGAACCACAAAGCAATTGAAGATTTTCTTCTATGTCTATTGCAAGATTTGCTGTGAAAGTTGTAAATAAAACTTTCTTGCCATCAACAGCTATATTCTCAGCCAACCATTTAGCTCTATGCATAGCAACAACCGTTTTACCTGTACCTGCACCTCCCAGCACGCGAACGGCACCATTTTTAATTCCGCCACTCAATCTTCGCTGTGATGTATGAAGAAAAACTCGCCAATGCTGTAATGGTGCATTTAACATTTTTTGTAGTTCAACCTCATCCTCAACGATTACAAATTGGCTTTGACTACCAGAGCGAGATAATGCAGCCTCAAAATCGTTAACATCAAAAGTCTGATTAGAACTGTTTTCAACTAGCAACTGACGCTCATTAATTACTTCATCAAAACGACTACCCGATAAAATATAAAAAAGACCTTCATAGGCTTCAGTTGGTAACTGTTCAGCAATTGCATCTAGTTCTAACTCATTATGCACCCCTCGCACTAATTCTATTTGCTCATTAGGCACACCTAATATGCATAATTCTTTATCTTTTAAATCATCAAAAACTCCAGGTATCTTCTCTAGTGATTTTTCATTTTTGTAATTTTCTTCTTCTTGTTGTTGACTTACTGCGTAGATTTGAATCGTTCCAGTGTCGGGATTAATATTACATTTATGTTTACGTACCCATTCATAGGCATCATCATGATTGGCGACCCAGAGCAACATAAAAACTGAGCCGGTTTTAGGTTTAAAAACAATCCCTCTGTATTTTTGATCAATACGTACTGAACGCATATTCGGATCACGAGCATTTTTGATCTTCTCAAAATTGATCGCACTAGAATCAGGATTTGCCTGGAACTTGGAGACAAACTCACTGACTTTAGCTTGTGGCGTTTTTGGTAAACGCGAAAACGCCTTAAAAAAATCACTCGAAATTGCAACAGTCGCCATCATTTTCCTACTCCCTCAAATCGATTCTTGACTTGCTGAACCCAATCATCACCATTCTCTAGATCTAGTACTAACCACCTATCATCAACTTCAGATAAAAAATCTTTTTGACCACCCAAAACACCTGCTATTTTTAAGGTTTCCCAAGCCAATTCAACCTCACCTATGACTTCATTTTTTTCACTCATAACCTCATAACCAACCACTGGAACTTCAACACCGAGGCTATTGAGCGCCAAAAGCCCCTCAGTTAAAAAATCAGAAACCTCATTAATAACAGCCGTAAATTCACTTTCAAATAACTCTTCTGAGTCATCAAGTACTTCTCCTTTACTCCAAACAATTGGCTCATACATGTCAGACAAAATACCTTTTTGGGTGGCATATATGGAGTCAGGCAAAAACTGCATTAAATTAAACAGACTCAGAAAACTTTGCCATAATTTTTTCTCAATCTCTTCATTAGCACTAAATTCATCATCCAAATATATCATTACCATCAATTGTTCTGGTTTTACTGTAGTAATTGCTTGAATAGGTAGCAGTAGATCTAACCTCAACCTGCCTAAATCTAAACTACCAGCTGTTATTTGATCATCTCTTTCAATATTTTCAACATAGGAGCTTGGTGAGTTTTTTATCACCCTTGCTTTAACGTCCTTGACCCAATTACTATCATTTAATTTTTGTTGGTCAAACCACGAAATGGAACGGATCATAATCATTCCCATCCACCAATCAGCCACGGGTTCTGCAAGAAAATAAAACAATTGCTCAAAAGAACTTTTCAGGGGGATATCATTTAGCGGCTTGGGAATCGCTAACCGTTCGGTCATCTGGTCCTGTAATGGCTTCATATTCTCATGAAGTCCTTTTGTAAAAGGGTTCATCTGATTATTATCATTTCCACGACGAGACCTACCTACATCATCCCATGTTAGTGACCAAATCCGATAACGATTAGATTTTGTAATTGCTAAACGTTTGGCACTATCTTCAGCTAAAATTTTCTTGTGATATTTAAATCCATCTAAAAAAACTGCAATCGGTTTAAAATCTTTACCTTTCCCAAATGATTGTGCTGAGCGTATTAAAAAATCTGGTTTAGATGGAATTAATACTCCATCTGATTCAGAAAGCATAACTTGCGGTTCAATTGTATAAAGCACTTCATCTACTTTTAAAAAATACCCTGGTTTATTGTTGACCACTTGCTGCTGTATCGATATATTTAAACGGCCTATTTGACAGTTCCTGATTGCACCAATAAATCGCGCTTCTAACTCACTTTCAAGTATTGGATTAATCTCAATATCATCAATCGTAGCTATAGGTTCTATCTGGTCGCCTTTATCAAGAATACGATCAAACATTTGAACAGCACGGTTCCGTGATGTTGTCTCCATACCATAACTATTTCTATAAGCATAAAGACAGCTATAACACCCATCTTTTTCTTCATCTTGGTTGCAACTACAATTCACCATATGGTCACGGGCTAACTTGAAGATCTCCAACAATAATAAAGGTGTGTCCATTAATTGTTGAAGGTATCCAGTACCACCGGGAACTGAATCATAAACCATTAAAAATCTTTTATTAGCTTCAAGCTCCTGAGACGGTTCGTTATAGTTCATAACACGCAAATGATCGACTTTACCGCCAAACTTTAATTTAAGTCCCAATTGTAGACCCGCAATAAATGAATGAAGAGAACTGTCTCCATCCTCAATTGTTGATAAAGGCATTAGAATTCTCAACGCCTCAGAATTAAATTCTCTATAAAGATATAAACAATCAATTAAATTTAATTCTTCTTCAGGATTCTTCTTGCCGGGCTTACACGTAAAACTATGATTTTGTGTTTCTCCACTTCTTAATTTTTTACTATTTTGGACCATTCCACAATGTCGGCATATTTTATACCCTGGTCGTACCAACGAAATACCCGCTATAGAACGTTCTTCACCACTCCCCCCATATTCACCAAAATTGATTTCACGAAAGGTAACCTTTCGAACGAACTCAAATCCAAAAGGAATTTCTTCACTTTTTATTCGGTATGCGTACATGACATGAAGTCGTGAAAAATCAGTTAACATTTGTTTAACATGAAAAGCCGTATCGCGCTCTTCACTGTCATCCCCTATACGACTTTTTCTATCATCAGTATTAGCCATAACTTGCCTGAGTCTGGCCATTTCAAGTAACTGACCACTATCCGACCATCCTGGATCATTACATTTAGGACACTCCGCCATTAATTCTTGATGCTCACTTGTCGAATAAGAGCACTCCGGACAAAAACGCCACATTTCAATATCTGAAACTTCCAAGTCAATTTGCTCAATCTCAACTTTACGTGCCCCCGCATAAAACCGACTATTGGGCATTAATTCGCGTATTGCAGCTACACTTGGCCTCTCATACTCATAAAGTGTCTGATCGAAACGCTTTCCCCCTTCTTTAGGATTTTGTCGCTTCCGATAAATGACTGACTGTAAAAGCACTCCTGCTTCTGGAAAAGCATAATTTGGAATTAACCCTTCATCGGTAAGATAATTAAGTGGCTGTTTATCATTCATATTCCTCAACATCTTTCGAAAACCAGCGCGTTCGATTTCTACGGCCTCTATTTGCATTTCCGTAGTATCATCTGAAGGTTGGCGTTTTAATTGAGTTAAAAGACCTTTCAATTGTTTAATTTTATTAATAAAACCTTGTCTTTGCTCACTAAGCTCATGTAACCGCTTAATCAACCTCAACCCTAACCCGTCTTCAGCACCTTGATTTAAAATAAAATCTTTTAACTGATTCTGGGTTGTTTTAGTCAATTCATTGTCAAACAACTCAATAAAACTATCCACTAACACTAAGGGGTTTTTCTCAATATAATTTATAAAATTATAGGGAAATTGGTCTGCTGAACCCACGTCAACTCCATCTAAAACTTGTTTCATACGTTTTGGAATTGCTGACTCATCAATACCCGTTTTTACCCATTGATCCATACAGTACGCAGTCAGTTGCCTTGAAATAACAGCATAGGCATTTAAAAAAACACCGGGAGGCTCTATATCACCAGCCATCATCATCAGTGGATCTGAATAAAAATAGAGATCATGTGATGAAGCTTCAGCGATAGTAATAGCTAAGGCATTACCATCTCTACGCCCAGCACGCCCTATTCGTTGTAAATAATTAGCTTGTGAAGGAGGAACAGAGCACAGTAGTAACGAGGATAAATCACCGATGTCAATACCCATTTCCAATGTTGGTGTAGCCGAGAGCAGATTACATGACCAAGCTTTATCTCCATGAATAAAGTCACGTTCAATTTCTTGTCTCTCATCTCTAAGTAGTAGCCCAGTATGCTCTTTAGAATTAATGCGTTTTATATGCCCTGCATCATAAATATTTGCTAGCCACGACTCACTTAATTTTGCCACCTTATAATGCCCGGTATCATTAAGCTGTAATGAAGGCATCTTTTCGATGAGTTCTCGCATCTGTTCAGGTGCATGAAATCTATCTCTGGCATTCTCGGTTTCAAAAACAGAAACTTTACGACTAAGATAAAGTTGACTCGGGTTAAGCGCCCAAACTAGTGTTTGTCTAATTTCATAACTGACAATCAGCCCTTCTTCGACTAACACTTCCATTACTTGTGGTAATAGTATTTTTTCAATTCCCTGAGGTAATAAGGTGTCAACACCCAGCACTCGATGAACCCATCCTTCAGCCCAAGTTTTTTTATTATTTGAAATTAACAGTTCAAATTCAGAATGGAATAATGCATTAGTTAAATAAACAGGGGATCGACTACTTTGGGCAAAGTCTGGCAAAAAAGGGATCCTATTAAGAAGGAAAGATTTACCATTTTCAAAATACGATGAAGAAAATTGTTGATCAATTCCACCTTGCTGCTTCATGTGAAATAAAATACCTACCAACAAGTCCCTGAGCATTCGCTCAGTTAAATCCACTAACCCTTCTTTTTCCCTAAAAGGCTGAATCAATTTCATAACCGAACGATCGATAGGTTCTACAAATATACCCAGTGCAGCAGAACCCGTATTTTCAAGTGACCGTCCAATTCGGGAGCGGTAGCCAAATTCAGCAAACACTTCCCATTCAAGACGCTTACAAATATCTTTATACAAAAAACTTTGATCTGAAACCTGATATCCCTCTTTTTGAGTCAAGTCAATATAGTCCTGATACCAGAGCATATTAGGCGCAATAAATTCTGCTACAAATTGCACAGGAGTCATTGCATTTTTATTTAGCGATTGGTCTCGCCAAAAAAAAGGAAATCGTTGATAGAAATCAACTAACGAAACATTTCCATCAGGCATCGCCTGAACCATCGCCATCCGGACTAAATTTATCCAGGTTCTAGATGAAAAATAACCTGCCCTATGCGCTGCATCTTGAACACTATCTGAAAAAGCGATGAGTTTCCTATCATCATTCCAAGGCGTGGAATATAAATGATGAATTGCAATACTGGACAAGGTTACAGACCGAGCCCCAAAAATCATAAGTGAATCTTTCATTTCACATATTGGGCAATGATGTTTAGTCACTACTCTATTGACACCATTATTACGAACAGTTTGTCTTAGATTGGGCTGAAAGATCCGCTGTAGATTTTTAGTATTGCACGAAATACAATTTCCATGAGAGTTCTGCAAATAGCCACAATTTAGGCAAAAAAAGTGTTCTAAACCTTCGCACCCTAAAGTGCCTTCTTGATCAGTAAGAGGAAAGAAAACATGTGACTCTGGATCATGACTAAACCACCGTTGATAAACCACCCTCAAATCCATACCGGCAGTTGATCCACCTTCTTCAATATAAGTTAACCAGGCCGTCGCATGGCAGTGATTACATTGTACAAGCGGTAAATGCAATTCATTCTCGCTCGAAGATAAGTCATCCGCATAACTCAATACGGGGAGCCATTCATCTTCTCCATCTAACTGCACAGGTTTAAGTGGCGTCACCATCCGACGCATCTCCCTAAACCAAATCTGCAGGCGCAAATTCACCAACGGTTGACCATCTTCACCCAGCCCAGTAGCGACCAAAACGCAAAGACTATTCAGTATTCCTCCAGCGTTATTCTTAAGGTTTCCTTCAGGTAATATTCTAGAAAACTCATGCGATAATTCATCTAGGGAACTTAATGGTGCTTTAGATAAAAGGCGTAAAAGATTATTAAATAGTAAATGGCGCTTGAGTAGTCTCCCTAACGCAATACGTGCATCTTTTGACTCCCAGTTTTGAGTCAATTGGTCATTAAAATAAAATGAAAAAAGTCTATCAAGCCAAACTTTAACATTTGGCCATGCCATCGGATCTAAAATTTTATCGATATCTTTTACTTCTCGAGAAACAAATTCAATTGGATCTACTAAGAATTCATCTGTCCCTTGGCGTTGTTCTGTAATAACGCTCTGAGAATCAAATTCAGATTTAAAAATATGATGCGCATATTCCTTAAGTTCTTCTGCCCCTTTATCACTCCCTAAAGTTGCTGAAGTCCCTACACAAATTAGTGAACTATAGAACTCAGACGTTAATAGCCGCCCTTTTAGACGGCGGATCAGGCAAGCAAGATCAGTCCCTTGCGCCCCATCAAAAGTATGCAATTCATCAACCACCAAGTAGCGTAATGTTTCAGGTCCATTATGTCGCCACAGCTGTCGATCTACTGGTCTTATAAGCAGAAAGTCGAGCATCTTATAATTGGTCAGAAGAATATCGGGTGGATCTGCCCTTAATGAATCTTTATCGGTAATAACAGAATCAATAGCCATGGACTTAATGGTCTTTTCTTCGCGTCCTCCAACAAATAACCCAACTCGTAACTTTCCTTTAAGGTCTGGGGCATTAAAGATCTCTTTCGCAAAACGTTTTGCCTGATCCGTTGCTAGGGCATTCATGGGATAAATAACTATTGCCTTGATGCCTTTTTGACGCTGACGGGCACAATGGTCAAGCATCGGGTAAAGAAAACATTCGGTTTTCCCTGAACCCGTCCCTGTTGCAATAATAGTTGAACGCCCTTTTTGATCGGAGGCGATACGTTTCCAGGCTAATTCCTGGTGTAAATAAGGTGGGAATTGTGTTTTGAACGATTTAAAGAAATCTCGACTATGGTTACCTTGTTTAAAAGGTAAGCTCATTGAAAGCCACGGACCCTTATAAAGTTTTCCTGGCGCATTTACAAAACGCGTAAACATTCCTGAGAAATAAGGTGTGCTAGTTTCAAACCCAGAAGTGACATATGATTTCAACCCATTGATCACTTCGCCAACTAATTGTGTAGGTAACATAATTGAGTCTAAATCTCCTTAATGGTTATGAGTCCAGATTCTTACTTTTAACGATATTTTCACTAATGCATTCAAACCATTTGCGCCCTCATCAATGTCTAACAGCCTCCACCCACTATGTTTATCAATACCACTTTACTTTACAAAAAAACCTACCAGAACTCTCAGGCCTTGTTAGCCCCATTTAATTTCACTAACGCCTTTACGAAAAAACCCCAAACCACGCTGTAATCTTCTTCTCGATTACAACGATCAAAAGGCGCCAGATATTCAATTGTGCGCTCAATCGCTCCCTCAGGTTGTGTTTCATCCAGATAGGTTTTGGTTACAGTACCTTCTGATAGATCTTTAATATCTTCCCATCCTAAGGCAATCAACGATTCGTTACGTTCAGGCGTTTTAATACCGTAATTTGCATCATTGTTTTTAGCTTTACGGGGCAGACCGACACCCGGGAGACCTTTAGAGTTTGTAAAAACAATACGCCCTTTTTGGTCATACCAAGTATCGGCTTCATATTGGCGCATCACAGAGAACTGAACACGGTAAAGTGTTAGCAATTCATCCAAAGTTAGATCTAATGCCAGAGCAACCAGAACATCAATTTCGACCAAGGCCTGACGCCTAGCATAGTCTGAACGCAGCGCACAATCTCTTTGCCACTCAGGTGTAAGACTTGAAAAGAATTCATCCGGCAACCTTGGGTCTGATTTGGCCCAACGTTGTTGTTTAAATATCTCACGCCAACATTCTGACCACAGCTCGCTATAATGCGTAGTTAAACAATTAAGTAATAGTGAACGTACTCGTAATGAATTAATATTTTCTGTTGTTAATTTTGCCGTCAGATAGGGAATATTCTTCCATATCCCATGTAAATTAGAGCGTCCAGTAGATTTCACATAAAAATCAGCTACTACTGATGAGGTTATTGCTTTGACATCCAAAAGCATAAGACCTGATTTAAATGCAGAGGACTGAACACCATTAATATGCCCCAAATTTGGCGGTATAATTGATCCAATTAAAGTACGTTCCGCCGAGGAGCCGATCATAGCCCTGAAAGCAATACGATAAAAATCGGTCACCTTAGGCCTAATCAATTGACCCGCACTATTTTTAACTTCCCAAGGAACGCAAAGAATTCGGCGCTTATACTCAATCAACTCGCAATCTGGCACGTAGTTAGTTCGAGGCAGGTAGTTATCTTTCAATACGGTGAGATCTAGATTGTCATATGCCTGGTTAGAACTACAAATAGCTCTTGGAGTCTTATAAAAAGGATTACCCACAAAAAAATGAGGTCCTGATAAAATTAATTCATGATTCGTCTTTGGGAAACCTGTTTCACGGCGAATGGTATGGTCTTTTTTAACAGCATTAGTCTCATCAAACATTGTCGATGAAAAATACTCCCCTTGTAAATCAGCCAGCCTTTTGGATTGTTTTGCGAATTTTTCCAATACGGACAACAGTTGCATGGTATGAAGTGCCGGCAGACTGGCTTGAATCGGCGGTGTTCCTGACTCATCATAGAGTGTGGCAAACGTGGTCAAACTGTTCTTATCAACCCGAATAAGACGATCAGCATGGCCTGTCGTATTCCATTGTCCTTCATCGGTCTTGATACCGGGAACCATCCCATGACCATCGTGACTTTCGCACTGATTAATCGTAAATGGAGAAAAAAGGTTAGCTATATGATTAAAATTGACAATACTCCTTTGTTTGTAAATATTGACACTAAATACTGTTTGATGATGAACATCTTGAAAAAGCATCAATTCATTCTGGAACTGAAAATGTCCCCTCAACCGTGGATACAAGGCTGCTCGTAATATACCGCCATTTGGGTCATCGTACACCCCTTCCGGATGCAGCAACCCACTCACCCCTTCAACTGAGCCAAAGCGCCAAACCAACGGCAGAAAACATTTATACAAGTTAGTCTGTACCCCCTTTAATAGAGGATAATTCTGTGTTGCATTGAGAAAGTTTTGGGTGCCCTCTTGCCCTTCATATTCTGCAAACCACACTTGCTTAAGATCCGGGTACTTTTCAAATGCTTTTTGCCGCTCTTCCGCCAACTTGCTGGCACTCAGTTTACGTAGTTTAAATAAAGGATGAGCATCGGCTAAGACACCGGCTTCTTTCCATTCCACTTTAATCCAGGGTGGATTTCCTAACAGTAAATCAAATCCTCCACGACGATAGAAAATATCCGCAAATGTTAATTCCCAATGAAAAAAATGTTTATCTTCTGCCAACTCATGGACTAGCTTAAGCCGTGGAAAATGCTCAAACAATCGCTCAATCTTAAGTTGTCCTTTATGGTCATGAAGACTTAAGTCATTATCGCCTAGGTCCTGAACACCCAATTCCATTTGCACCGGCATCTCTGACTCAAAGTTGGGGATTTCTGTTTGTGATACCCCTGTCTTTTCACCTGCCTCCCATATTTCTTCCTGATCAGGAAATTCTGCCAGAGTCTCGACCAGTTCACTATCCATAACATTTCCATGGATTAACAAGCCAATTTCCATGATAAAAACGTCACGACTGGGCAATAAATCCACCTGATCAAGCGGCCAAAACCACAGTGCACACCAATAATCCATCACCATTTTAAGACGACGATATGCTGAGGCATGTTTACTATTTAAATTAAAAATACCTGTGGCCTTAATGGTATCTTTTTCGGTGGTGGTTGTAGCTGACTCTAATGTTACATCATCAGGCCAGACTTTTAAGTTATCTTCCGTCCGATTTCGATCCTGATCTAATTGCTCTTCATGTTCTTGCCAGAGTTGATCAATCTTGTCAGATAGTGTTTGTAAAATATCTATCTGACTGTCTGTAAACGGTTGATTGAATTGTCTATTCCATTCCTTAGCTTTTCTAAAAGCATCCTGCTTCAAACTCTTCGCCGTTTTATCCTGATATTTTGCCATCCCAGGATCTGGCAGTAAAAAGTGATAAATTTCGGTTTCTTTTCGATCAACATTAAGAGGATTAATACGTCGGGGTGCACGGCTATACCATAAATTATCTTGATCTTGCTTTAATAGTCGTCTGGCTTCATAAACTTCACGTCTTGCCCCAACCAAACTATTCCCATTAAAAAGCTGATAACCAAACCAGGGTACTTGACGCCCTGGGTGAATCGCATTCAGCCAAAGCGAAATTTCGGCCAGCTCTACTGCCACTGGATTTAAATCAACGCCAAAAGTATTACGATCAGCAATATACATTCGCACCCGTTGCAGGGCCTGAGCATAGTCTTCATGTGGAATTCTTTGGTTTAACTCCTTCTGTTTTCGCTCCAGATAAGCTTCCGCAAGTTGATTGACCCCCTCATTCAAAAATGCCGCTGAACCCATGGCCGGCTCACAGATCGTAAGGTTTAAAATTTCATTAGCTGTTTTATCTTTTAATAATTCTTTTAAGGCCTGTTTAACCAAGACCTGAGTCAAAACCTCAGGCGTATAATAAGAGGCTGATTTATCACGGTCCCGCCCTGCCAGACGATAGATAAAACTTCCCTTTGGGTAACATCGTAACTTTTTAAGACCATTTTCATCTTTATCAAAGACTCGTTCTTTTTCAGTGTAAAGGGGCAAATCCGAGGCTGGAACAAAATAACCACTGTCTAAAATATTGCTCTCTTCACCTTCTTTTTTAACTTCATACAAATCTGTCTGCGCAAAAAAACCTCGATATGACAAGAGCGCCTCATACACAGCTCCTAACTGATTAATACCCAACTGCGCATAGGAAACCCGGCCTCTTCGGCGCTTGCCTTGTTTTGGACGCGTCAGTGACATGAGCCGAATAATTGTTTGTAAGGTCTCGTTACTAAAAATCACACGATTTAGTAAAGGCGTATATTTCGGGTTGAAAAGGTGGCTGTCTAAGGGTTCAAAATGAAAGCTATTGTGAATAGGCTGATTAATGTTATCGACCTGAACTTGTGTTTCATCAAGCCCACTAAACCCTTTGTGGATCAACGTAAATAAACGGCTAATCGAATCATGGAAATATCGGCCATTTCGAGATTCATCTGTCTCTAAACGTACCATTTCCAGATCACGTAAAGCCTCTAGGCTATAACCCTTTCGATAAGCTTCAGATTGCAAAGGCACATACCCAAGATCTGGGCGTGCTTCAATGTAAAATAAAAACAGCAAACGATACATATACCCCAAACATTCATGGCTGAGTTGTTTAGCATCAAGCGCACCGGCTCCTGTATAACTAATATCAGATTTTTCAAGCAATTGTTGCGCCGCTTCATTTCCCAGCAACTCTATCGCTTCACGCAGAGCATATTTAAGATCTTCACTGACCCCGAAAGCATGTTTATGTGCATTTTCATCAAGACTGTCTAATAACGGCTGGCCACTATCTGGCAATAAACTATCACGATAAAGTAATACCGCCGTTGCTTTAAGCGTTGCATCATCTCGACGACCTAATATTTCATCCCAGTCAAAACGCAACAATCTATTTTGATTCCACTTCTGTCTATCGATTAATAAGAGATGACGATTAGACAGTAATAAAACCCAGCGAGGTGGATGATCCTGACTAAAGACTCTACGGGTGATGATCTCATTCCAACTTTGCGCACAAAGTTCTGGGTCAGGCACTAGGTCACCATGAAACTGGTGTTTCACCGGTTTTAATTCTAAGGGATTCAATCCCTCTTGTTCAAAGTCATATGCATCGACAATAATTAAATCCGGTGCGTTTTTATTCCTACCTGACTGAGCAAGAACAGGGATCTCACTGTGGTCATCCAATGCTAAATTACAAGGGAGCCATTGATAACCCAAAACAGAAATCAGTTGCTGAAAAAAGTCTCTGTGTACATGAATGTATTCTTGACCTTTGGGTGCCCGGCTTAACTTTTGCTTAATTGCAAAATAATCCTGATGTAACCCTTTCAGAAGCGTGCTAGGTGAACTAACCCCCGCTTCATTTTCTTGAGCACCCCACTGTTTAATGACACCTTTTATATCACCAGTAAAAACTTCAGATAAATAATGATGTGAGTAAAATTCATTTTCATTAATAATTCCAACCCAAGTAGAGGCGGTTTCAGCAACAGGCATAATCACTCATCTCCTTGTAATACGGCGATCAATTGCACGTAAGGATAAGGTTCGGTCGTCATCGTCTCTTCAATCCACTTCAGGTATGCATCAAACACATCATGGATGGTTTGCTCTTTATTTGCACGTTGATGCGCCTTCCGGCCCTCCGCCATCTTCGAATTGCTTATGAACAAATCAAGCTGTTTTAGTTGCCCCTCCTTTAACTTATCTAATTCATTTAATTGATAATCAAGTTTTATATTTATCCGTTCCTCAAATACATCACGTTTTTCCTTCATGTATGCTTGGGCTTGTTGAACGGATTCTGGCAACAAGTTCTGTAAAAATTCAATATTTTCCACATTATTACGATTAGGAACAGTCGCTGTTCCTAATTTTGTTTGTTCTAAGACTTGTGAAAAAGAGACAATCTTTTGGTAAGTATCATTTTGGAATATAACCCCCATCCACTCATTCACCACTGGATGTCCTTTCTGATTGGGAATCAACCCTGAAAAAATAAAAACACACTCATCTTTAGACATTCCCTGGCGTAATTTTAGAATCGGAGCAGTATGCCGACCAAAAGCAGTCATCATTCGATCCGATAGCCATTCAACTATCGGATGCTGTGGCCACAAATAGTGGACTTTAGGCCAGGAATTTTCATCCTCACGGGAACGTTCTATCTCTTCTTTTATAGTGTCAATCTGATCTGTGAGTACAAATTGCCCCTCATTCGCACCTACCTCACGGGGTAAAAATTTAAAACGGTAATTAAGATCATCTGTTGCCGTAAGGGTAATTCGCCGCGTTTCATCATTGGTTCTGTATTGTAATTTTTCACCTCGTTTTTCCAATTGACTTAAGGCTTTTTGACACCACTGATAATGATTTGGGAATAGTGACAGTGGTTTTACAATAAAAGCAGTCGACGATACTTTTTTGTCTACTTCTTCCTCTTGTGTTTCACCTGTGCCCAGGAAAAGCGCCAATAATTCATCGCCCTCATTCAAGTTAGCATCTGGCTGATGGTCTTGATTAAATTTTTCAGCTTGTTGACCAGAAGCTATAGCTTCCTTGGTTATTCTTTCTTCAACATCACTATCACAGACCCCCATAAAAACAGAAGGATCTCCAATGTCATTGTAAGCCTGCTGATCCTTCTCCTCTAAAACTTCTAGAATTCGCATATCCCCTCGAATCGTAGGATTTTGACTTTCGGTGATTAAATAATAGATTTCTGGTTCTTCATTTTGCCCATATCGATCTACGCGCCCATTGCGTTGTTGAAAAACCATTAAAGACCAAGGCAAATCAAAATGAATCAAACGATGTGACTGATAATGCAAATTAATACCTTCAGAGGCGACATCAGAACAAAGAAGTATTCTTAATTTGGACCCTCTATTACCGAAATCTTCAACGATCTGTTGTTGCTCCTGATCGCTCAGACCACCATGCATAATAGTAATCTGATCTTGCTTAAGCTTAAGATCATGTCGTAATTGATTATGTAAAAAATTTAATGTTTCAATGCGCTCAGAAAAAATCACCAATCGGTCATTTTCTTGCTTAGGATTCCAGTTAAATTCTGAATCAACAATTAAACTATGAAGATCTTGGTATTTTGCATACCTTGCAGGAGATATTATTGACAGATGATTATCTAATCGCTCAAGCGCATCTGTCTCTTCTAGAATTTGTTCGGTTACTTCCTCATCTCCTAATTTATTAATTCGTTCTGAAATACTTTTTTGACAGGCTGCAGGACTTGAAAATAGAGCTTTTTGAAAAGTAACCCGCAATAAGGCGCCACCTTTACCGCTAATTGTTTCACCCTTACGAGTAAATTTAATATCAAGTAATGCATCATAGGCCGCTTCTTCCTCATGGCTTGCTTTATGCCTTCGACAAAAAACGTGACGATCTTTAAATGCATGGTCAACTTGTTCTTGTATATCTTTTTTGAATCGACGAACAACCAATCCTTTATTACTAAAGTCATTTTGAGTGTAGTTTTCAGGATCACTGATTGCAGTTGGATCAAGCATATTCATTAAGCTTGCAAAACTCCGAGCACGACCATCATGCGGCGTTGCTGAAAGCATTATTAATGTATCAGAACGTGTCGCCAAAAGTTTTGCTAACCGCGCCCGTTGACTGCTGGTACCACGATCTGCAACATTGTGACATTCATCGATAATAATAATATCCCAATAGGCCTGCTCTAGATAAACACGATATTCTGAATCTTGCTTTAAGGTATCAATAGAAATAATCGATTTATCATAGTAATAAAAAGGATTATGATTCGTTGGGATTCGATTACGAACTCGTTGTAATCCTATGGAATCTAGACGGGTGAGAGGTATCGTGAAACGGTTCCAGAGTTCTTTCTGAAACTGCGTCATCATACTCTTTAAAGTCAGCACTAAAATTCGTTTACCACGTCCTCGGTGGATTAACTCAGAAACCAATATTCCAGCCTCAAGCGTCTTACCTAACCCAACCGCATCGGCAATTAAAATTCTTTGTCTGGGTTGCTCTAATGCCTGAATGGTAGGATCAAGTTGGTATGGGACCAAATCCATAGCACCTTGGTGAGCCACATGAATACGTTCATCATTAATCGCTTGTCTACGCAACTGGCTTTCAATAAAAAGTAGCGAATCAGCATAATTCGAAGAACTATCTAATACAAGTTGGGTTTTGGCAGGGTCAAGAATCTGGATGTTGTTTTCAAGAGTGGTAAGGAAAATCCCCTCTCTACCTTTTACTAGTTCTGAAACACCATCACAGGTTATCTGTTGCCCACCATCTGAGGCAAGGGCAGCTTTGCGAATAATCCACTCAGTATCCCTAATTACAACTCTCATACCCGGGGCAAGATGTTGCTGCATACTTTTCACATATCCTTGTTAAATTATTGCAAAATGCACAGACTCCAAATGTTTTTTCTGATTCTCACATAAATAATAACTTTTATGCAACAAAGTGAATAATTTGGTTTTTTTAAACTTAACTACTCATATCCTAAAATCTCAATCTTCATGATTAAACCCTGTACTATGAATATATTTTTTCACTTGACTATCAAAATATAGAACATATAATGAAATTAAGCGCTGATTTGAACTCAGCTTGCAGGGCGCTTTATAAATACTAGCTAAAGAGGGAATATTATGGCCCGATTTAGCAAAAGCTAGAGCGGGTTTTTTTGTGCCTGTTAGAAACATCGCCTGATTTACTTACTACTTGCAGAGGCGATCTCAAATATCTGCTAAAACGTAAAGGAGATTTACCATGTGCAAAACCAAGCACTTCTTTGACCACACCGGTCTTTTCCATAAGGGT
>Ga0209494_1000176_pt1 | contig 27614 bp, 23 predicted proteins | sample EN1Hudseemescosm_FD_184628 | JGI IMG/M metagenome (GOLD analysis project Ga0209494, IMG submission 184628) | Methane-oxidizing microbial communities from mesocosms in the Hudson Canyon - EN1B Hudson Canyon (SPAdes) (version 2) | ecosystem: Environmental > Aquatic > Marine > Cold seeps | place... | reverse complement strand
CTGTGATACCCAGTTGGCTCATAATCAGCATAACCACAGCACCGAATGCCGTGAATTTAATCTGCTGTAAACAAGCGGATATGTCCGATAAAGCCTTGGTTAAAGCATCTGCCGTCCGTTTGACTTCCCGAATCTCTTCAGCGTGTTCATGTGTTCGCCATTCGAGTTTCGAGAGTCTACTTTCCATATCTTCCATCCGCTAACCGCATAAGTAAATGCAAGCGACTTGCTTGACTTCGGAGTAAGTAGAGAATGTTACGTTCTCACGAACTTTGGCTACTGTAGTTGACCGGATGATGTCATCACCCTGTTTCTTACCTTTACCTTGGATACTTGAGGTTACGATGAGGTCACCTATTTCTAAGTTACCACCTTCGCCACAGACATTCACTTGACCTTCGCCAAGAGAGTTGATGGACACAAGTTCGCACGCTTCGTAAACCTGTGAGAATGCAGGTTTTACAAACCGCTTCATGTAGTCACCATCGACAGGGGTACTGATTGCATGGGGTATTACACTTTCAGCGAACGTCTTGGCATAAACCCCCACCACACCTTTCTGATTCGGGAGTGTAGAGACTTCGACTATGGTTATAGTGTCAGAAATACTCTCTTTAGCAATGACTTCTACATCAATCACAATATCCCCTACTTCCCCAACACTCTCTATGAGTGCTTGGTGTGACCCTGTAAACGGAAGGTATGTACCACCGTTACCGTGGATGTCACCCACAAAGGATGCTCCCACATTACCTGCGGCTGCAAGGTTAGCCTGTGTAGAAATAGTACCCGGTGCGTAAGATGGTCCCCCACCAAATACAGCTACAATAGCGGGACCGCCCATAGAACCTGCACCTATAGCACCTGCTTCCCCACTACTATTCATAGCGTGGATACTTCCCCACTTACTTCCGCTAGTAGATACAGCTGCCATTACACCTGTATGACCACCGATAGTTCCACCTGCCCCACCAAGCGAGAAACCACCACCTGTTACGTTAGCAGTACCATTAGTAATCATGGAACATGTAATACCGTTTGTGTCTATCGAAGCGGCACTCAAAGTACCTGTAGCAATCAAGTCCCCATCAATGCTGACATTCCCTTCCGAAATCGTAAAGGGTGCTCTATCTTCTGCTCCTGAGCCTGCAACAACAAAGTTATCCGTGTTGAACTTAATAGAGTTTGTGTTGAGGACAGAATTACCAAGCATCTCAAAGCCTACAACGTCACCACCTGCGTTAATAGAGATAGTGCGTTTAGCTTCTATGCCATTGATTGACTCTGAATTATCCTGTACGGTTGCTGTATACTCTCCAACGGTAGTTGTGAGTGTTTCCAGATTTGATGCTACAACTGAACCATCCGAATTAGCTACTATCTGGCTTAGTGAAGAAATATCACCCTCCACATCACCAACCCTAGCGTTCATTGTAGTTATGGCTGCTGTGGATGCCGCAGCTTCAGTTGATACTGCTGATAAATCCTGTGACAGAGTAGCCACAGAATTGTCTAAAGTCCCAAACGATGTATCAAGAGTAGTTAACGCTTGAGCGGTAGAGGAGTCTGCCGTTGTTAACGCTGTTAATGTAGATTCAACCGTTGCAGCGTTGTCATCAAACTCTGCTTGGAGGTTTACAACACTCTGAGTTATGGTTAAATCTGCCAATGCTCTCACGTTCAGTTCTGTTTGAAGACCTGCTGTGTTAGTACCTAATTGTGCATACAAATCGGCAACAATACTGGCTTCAACCTCTGCGGCTGTAGCTGTAGCTGAAGCAGAGAGAACTGCAATACTCTGCTGTTGAGCAGTCACAATATCTGATACTGCCGTTATGGTGTCATCTTGGATTTGATTATCAAGGTCTATCTTCGATTCAAGCTGTGCCTGTAGCGTGTTGAGGTCTGTGATTGTCAAGCCACTAGCAGCTGGGATAGTTGCAATAGCATCCGCAATGATTGAATTGAGTTCTGGTGTCACCAACAAGGGAGGAACTAAATCAATAACTGTCGTAGAACCGTCCTCGTTGGTTACAGTCAGAGTATCAGCAGCAGCATCATACACAGGCATATTAGCCCACTCTGTTTCTCCAGTACCTCCACTTCCGCTCCCACTACCACCGCTCCCACTACCACCGCTCCCACTAATGGGGAATTTACCCCCACTACCATCAATAACGTAGAGGATATGAGTTTCCGTATCAAGGATTAACTCACCCTCCTTTCCTGTTGCAAACGAGGAAACCTCTGCGGTTGTCCCTCGTCTTAATTGTAAGGAAACTCCCATAGGTATTTACCCCTCTAAAGGATTAGTAGGGAACACAGGGTTCTCAAAATCTGTTGTGGTTGCAGGTAAATCTCTAAGGGCTTTACGATACTCCAAGAGTTCCGTTGTTAGAGGGGCTGAGTCTTGAAGTGCCAAGAAGTCTGTATCTGCCAATAATTGGTTACGCTCTATTCGTAAGCGTCCTTTAGCGGATGCTAGGGCTTCTTCTGGGTCAGCCACTGTAGCGTTAAAGGCTACTAATTCTGTTGGCGTTAAAGGTATCACCTTACCATTGATTATTTTATTCATTGTCTATGTTCCTTATCTTGTCATTTCAGTAATGGCGATATTTCCTAAGTCAAAAGTTGACCCACTCTGCCAAGTAAACTTGATACCTGCTACTGGAGTGGAAGTACTCAAGTTAGGGGATGACCTTCCATACCAACTACATAGGGATTTGTAACCCATAATGTCATCGTTGCCAGTATTCTTTGAATGGGTGAGTTCGGACATCACCTGCATCCTAGGGTAGTTAGAATCTGCAGCATTGAAACTAATAACTGAACTACCCGTCACGCCTGTAGAATATACGTCACTTGAATTAACGTAATGATTATTAGCAGTAATATACCCAAAGTCCTGTCCAGCGTCATATGAACTTTGAGTACTGGCATTGCTATAAGTACCATTCCAAATAGACATCCAAGTGTTATAGTTAGAACTACCGTCAGCACTCATGCCCCATATCAGCAACCTGTCGTTACTTGATGGTCTTACGTTATTGTAATCTATCTTCAACCCGACAATTGACTCCCGAGGGGCTTCAAAAAAGTGAGCCACCTCAGAAACACCACCATGATTAACTTTATCCCACGCAATCCCCGGTCCAAAATTCGGTGTGTCAAAAGCTGTAGCACCAAGACCATCTGAGGTCAATACAGAACCTGCAATACCTTTAGTAGTAGGTAGCCCAAAACTTTCTCCACCGCTTTTTTGTAACTCATCTACAATTATTTTACTCATTATTCATCTTTCCTTTAATTAATTAACTAATATCTTCTAAGTATGCCAAGCCACGAATACTAAGCCAGTGTTGCCCTGATTGGTAGTATGCCTGTCCTGTTATTTTCTCACCCTCAGTCATGATTATTTCAGGCATCCATGCACCTGAATATTGTGTACCGTGACTAACAGGAGAACCTTGCCACCCATTCTCAAACATCGGCAGCCAAGAAGGGAAATAGGTTTCTACCTGTGCTGTGTTGCCATGACCTGAATAACCCGATGGATTTTCCAGACCTGCTTGAACAGTCCTCGAACCGCTAGGCAATGTCAGGGCAGAGAGGTATGTCCGATGCGCTCGGTCACCAGTAGTACCCTCATTGACCCAGACCGCAGAAGTGCCGACATAACTTGCACCCTGACTTCTATTTATTCCGTGACTCACGCTACTCAAAATGACTTTTGCTATCTTGCCCGTAGGACAAGTCCAAAAGTCTGCCGCAGAGGAGTATCCAATATTTGAACTGCTAGAGTATTCATACCCTTTTATTACTGCTATCGTTGTCATGCTCCTAACCCCCCAAAGTAATGTCTTGGAAGCACAACAGCCGCTATTGCAGAATTAACATCATCAATGCTTAGACCTGCTGCTGCTGCTCCTCCTGCTTCCACAGCTTGCGTACTATCTCCAAAACCTTGTAATGTATCGTTTATGGTTATTACTGCTTCACTCATTATGTTTAAAATCCCTTGAAATACATGGTTATCGACTGTTGTTGACTCACTGAATTGTTCTCCTGTGCTTGCTATAGTTGAAAGTTCTAACACCACCAATTCCGTACCGCTTTTTACTTCCCAAGTGTCAGTAATGGTAAAGCCCGTAGGGAGTAGTTCCGTACCCTTAACGGTCATATAAGTAGTAGCGTCTAAAGGAGCGGAACCATAGTTACTTTGATTAGCTAAGGCTGCCAATGTCTCTGGGTCTATAAGTAGCGCACTTGCTGCCGCTTCATCTGCTTTCGTAGTAGCTAGTAGTGCTTGCGCTGTCGCAACGCCTTCTGCCGTACTCGCTGCATTTGCGCTAGTTGATGCAGCAGTCGCTGAAGCTACAGCTTCATTTGCTTTTGATGTTGCCGTTTGTTGATTCACTAAAGCTGCTGCGGCATCAATAGCTACATCATTTGCATTGGCTGCTGCTGCTAATGCGTAATCCCCTGCTGCCTGTAAATCAGCTAGGTTATCCGTGACTATTTGGAGTACGTTACTGTCGACGATAACCTTTGCGGTTGCCATAGTTGCGAGACTAGCAGGGTCAGCAGCAGACGTTATTAATGCCATAGTCTCTGCGGTACCAATTACCCCAATCTCATCGGCAAGTCCTGCAACTACGGTCACATCCTCACTTATTTCTGCTACAGCATTAAGGTTGGTTTCGTTATCGTTGATTGCCGTAATGTCGCTAAGGCTTGTATAGACATTATAAATTACAGAGTCGCTTGAGGGTGTCGCTGTCGTGCTTGTCAAATCACCAAAGTCAATGTGCGTAATTGCCCCATGCCCTAAGTCATCAGCTACCGTGTTAATTTCAGTTAGGTATTCACCCACCGCTTCAAAGGCTTCTTTCGCCCCTCTAAAGTCTTGCAGAGCGACATCTTTAGTCTCTTGAGCGAGATTAAACACTTGGTCAAACGCTGTATCCAAATCGCTCTCTGTGAGCATTGCTCCCGATTGGAAATCTACTGCTTTGGTTGTTGCATCTGTCTCCCTTCTAATGAGGACTGTTGAGCCATCTGTAGGTGGGGTTGTGAATGTGATTAGACTACCATTGGTGAATGTGTAGCCTGTTTGTATTTCTCCGTCCACATACACCTTTACATCACTTTCGGTGATATAGGTGAAGGGAACGGAGAAGTCCGATTGGGTATTTCCCTGGACCACCGTTTCTATGAATGTCGTACTCATTTATCCTCCAAGTAACTCGATGAATGCCTGTCTGTTATCCTGTGGGGCAATATCCGGGTTGTTTAGTAATAGCCGCTTCTTAGCTGCCGCTTTGTATTTCCTCATGATTGCCCTCACCATTTGAACCTGTATGACATCATCTCCTTCGGAATCCCTAAAGTAAGTTCTATCGGGGTCATAGTCATATTGCCTACTTCCCATAGTTGCTTTAAGTTCCTGTTTCAACGTCTTGCCATTAAGAATGGTCGTACCCATTAATTGACTCCACTCAGAGAATTGTGCATCAGTAATATCCGCACCTCCGATACTCCTAGTGGGTCCACTAAATCCATGATTTAAGTTTGCTAACTCCTCCATTACAGGGTCACTCTGGAACTCTTTAGTTGATAACCCCCATGCCATATAAGCAGGGTTCTCTTCTTTCTTTCCTGTGATGAAGTTGTATCTATCGGGTAGGTCACCTTGATGCCACGGAGATTTCCGTTGTATCTTGGCAATCAATCCTGACGCTTCTTTGACAGCATTATCGTCTGAGAAAGCCCCACTAACCTGTGTAAGGATAGAAGGAATCCAAGACGCTATATGGTCTTCTAGGATGTTCTCTGTCTTCTCTTCTTTACCTATAATCTCATTAGAGAACAAGGTAGCCATGTTAATGACTCCTTTGAGTGTAGACTTATCTCCAATTGTAGCTGTGACCGCTAGAACCATTGCTTGTACAACATCCCAACCATCGTTTCCTTTGGTGGTTGCTGAGTTCTTAAATGCTTCCGCACCATTAGCAATCATTAATAGCTGTGTACCAATAGGGTCTAACTTGTTTATTGATACCCATTTACCATCAACTTGAATAGAGTTCTTTTGGTGTGTCATACTCCAAACTCTGTTCAGTCTAGGGTCATCGGGACCACTACCTGTTAGTCTGCCTTCGTATGCTGCTAGAACACCTGCAAAGACCACCATAGTTCCAACCATCTGTCTCCCTTGGGCTTGCGCTCGTAGCATAGGGTCAGGACTCTTTAAATCCTGTTGTAACCGTTTACTCAAACGTCCAATCAAAGGGGTTCTCTGGTAGGTTTTATTGATTAAGTCTGAGGGTGTCCTGATGAACGGTAGGAAGATACCTAAGGAAGGGTTGTTATTGACCGCTTGCTGCAAGTCTTTAACGATTGTGCCATCCCATGCAGGTTTGGTATGAGTAATATCTTGAGCCATCTCAAGTGCCGCTTGGTCATAGGCGATGTTACCATCTGCTCCCATCTTCGGAGTGATTCCATCCTCTTGGAAATGCCCCTTCATTTGAGCATCAATCCAATCGTCAACTTGGTCTGCTTGGAGTTGACCGTTGTTTAAACCTCTGAGTGCATCTGTATGATATTTAGATTTTAGACTCGCAAAGTAGGTTGTATGCTTAAGTAAATCATCCTGTGCGCCTAAGTATCTAAAGGACATTCTAAAGCCCTTACCACCCACATCCATTACCTTACCCAGTAGTGACTTGGGGTCTAAGTTCCAGTTACCTGAAGTTAGCTGAAAAGGTGATACTGCATCCAATTCTGCATGTGTTGCTTCTGCCATTCCTCTGCCCGGTGTTTCAATCATTGCACCGTGGAACGGGTCTAATGACTGTCTCTCATGGGCAAAAGCGTAACTGAAAGCCTTTAGACCTTGATGCACACCCTGTTTGATGTAACGTAGGTGCAACCAAGTCTGGTCGAATGCTTCTTTAGCCTGTGGGTCCCATGCGTAACCCCCTCCTTCCTTCTTAATGTTCTTATAGTTTAAAGGGGAAGACCCAATGAGTCTTTCCGCAGGTACTACGAATGTTTCTATGATTCCAGACAGAGCGTTAATGGAACCTGTAGAGTTGCTTGTTAAGAGCATCCCTCTCCACGCTTCCGTCATACTAGCCATGAACTTGTCAGCACCAGAATAGCGTTGGAATCCCTTAACTGCTTTAAGACCCATCTGTCTTGAACCACTCTTCTCGGCAGCATCCAAGGCATCATCTAGCATCTTTAAGCGGTCTTCTGTAGTGTTGAAGAATCTACCATTACCTGCCGAATCTAGGACATTCTTAATCTCGGAAGAAGTCATATCTTTGGTTTTCTTAAGGTCTATACGACCTGCCCCTAAGATACGACCTTTCGCTGTTTCAAGCCCATAAGCCGCTTGGGTGTGTTTAGCTATCTTCTCACTCAGAAGGATGTATTTAACATCTAGTTCTTCTTTGATTCTTTTGTTGGCAGCATCTACTGCCCTTAGAGGGTCATTCCTTATCTTAAGTAAGTCAGCGTACATATCTGCTAACCGTATCTCAAAAGCCATAAGCCTAGTCTGGGCATCATACATGTCACCTGTATGAGACTCTAAGGTCTTGGCTAGTTCATCTGAGTCAATCTCTAAGGTTCTGGCGTACTCTTCTTGAGTCTCTTTGTGCCATTGCTCAAAGTTCTTTACTAAAGTTCCCTTTCCCTTCCGAATCTCCCTGATGATGGGGTTCATTACGGTCTGTTGGATATACTCAATTGCCATTTTATCATCAGCATTGTTGTGCCAATACTTAGAGGATAGCCCCCGTGTAGCCTTGGTGATAATCTGCCGATAAATAGCCCCCATGCTACCGTTAGCAGGGATTTCAATTTCCTCTAACTGCTTAACAACCTTGTCCAATGCTTCCTTTGGAAATGGGTCTTCTGCTGTGGTCTTCTGCTGTGTAGGTTTGCCTGTAGGTTCTGCGCCTTGTGTCGCAGCCTTACGCTTCTCAGCAAGCCCTCGTCTGATTTCCTCCATAACTTTTGGAGTGTCCCCATCGTACTGCTTGCTAAGTGCTTTGAACTGCTTTAGCTGTGCAGGGGTTAGGGACAGCGTACATTTATTTGCCATCTACTTTTCCCCCATCATACAAGTTTCAAAATCTTTCCAAGCCTTCTCCTCACCTGCTACTTCTTTCATCTTTTCCACTATGTCTTCTTTTTGTTGTGTGAGTTTTTCCTCCTTAGACTTGGCTGATTTACTTACCGTTTCATCTGCACCTTTAAGATGGCTAACAATGTCGAATGCGTCATCAACATCCTTTTCATTGACTGTCTTAAGCCTTTCAAATACATCCTCTATAGGCTTTAGCAAGTCCCTGACGTTAGCATCTAAGTCATCAGCTATCTCGCCCCTCATCTTGTCTAATGCTTCGGCTACCTTAGCTTTAATTGCTTTGACCTCCTCTTCAGACCCCTTAGCCTGCCCATCCTTTAGAAGAGACTTAAGGTACTGTAGAGTTTTGCCCATCTTATTGTAACTAGTGGGGGCTACTGGAGGTGGGGTAGGGGCTACTGGAGGTGGGGTAGGGGCTGCCTGTGGTACAGGGTCAGCCGATTTAGGATTTTTGAGGTTCTGCTCATGCCTGCTCAGAATAGCAGCAGACTCTTTGGCTGCGTCATCATCTGCCACCATCTTCTTCAAGTTGTTTAGCGACACATCCAACTCGTCTATGGTTTTTTGTGTCGCAACCTTAGCCTTTCTTACTGCATTATTAGCCTGTCTTTGTGCATTCTTCCGAGACTGTTTTCCTCCCTGTTTAGGTAGAGGAGTGGATGGGTCTATAACCCCTGCATTTTTTTCAAACTGAGACTTCTTATACTCTAACTCTACTATTTCAGCTTCGAGTTTCTTCCTCTCGCCCCTAGACATCTTAGTCCCGGCATGTACTGTTGCAGTTGCCAGTTCTTCATCTGTGGGGGGCTTGTAAGTCTCTACAGGGGCAGGCTTAGATGCAGGGGCAGGCTTAGATGCAGGGGGTGGTGGGGCTGCATCAACCTGTTTACCCAACCCTTCTGCTAAATTGAGGACTTCCTCATCGGACAAACTCTTGAGGTACTCTTTGGTACTTACCCCTGCTCGTTGTGCTTCAACAACAGCAGTAACTTTAGGAACAACCTTCTGGTCTAACTGGTCAACAAAGTTACCAAACGCATCTTTGTCTTCTTTGTGTACTAATACTTCTTTGTAGCCCTTAAAGTCTTTCTCAAAGCTAAATCCTTCTGTGCCTTTTATACCTCTGTATGCTTTAGCAAACGCTGCGAAAGCCGCAGAGAAAGTTAAGTCTTCTCCTAAGTTCCTTAGCCTTCTCTCAAACTCAGAGTCATCTACCTTATTAGCAAGCCAATCTGTGTATACCCCTTTGAACTCTGGTTTGGTTTCTAAGAACTCCGCTAAGGTAGTTTCATAGGGGTCTTGTACTGTAAAGGATGCTACTGCGGAGTCTACCGTACCTAATGCTGTACGTTTACCCCACCCTGCTTTGGTATGGTCCAACTTATTAGCATGTGTACCAATAAACCTATTGGTTTTTTCGCTCAAACCAAACGCATTCTTTTTGCCTTGTTCTTGCAGTCCTTTCTTGGCAAGCATGCGGAACTTACCTGCCCCAATCATGCCTGCACCGAACTGGACAACTTCCTCTACAAACTTACCTGTAGCAGTCACGGGTCTAGGGGCAATCCTAGAGAAGATTTCTCCCTCATAGGACGCATCGTCAAACCCTTCTGTACCTGTTATTTTCTCTATACCGTAATCTACTGCACTAATACCCATTTGCAGAGTCTCATCCACAGCATCGGTAACTCCGTGCATAATACCTGCACCTACATCTCCTACTGTTCCTAGTAGTCCTGTATCATCGGCTAGTTGTTGTTCCAATGCGATATGTGCAGGCGTATACGATTTAAAAGCTGATGCTCTAAGTTCATCAGTCATCTCCTCGTTAGCCATCTAGCCCTCCTTTTATATTATGATGTTTGATTCTGTTTAGGTATTTACCCATAGCCGCTAAGTAGTTGGCTTTCGGGTTATTAAGTAGCAGGTCTTTAATCTTCTCGGAACTCAGAGATTTCAAATTAGATACCCCTATAGCTTTAGCGTAATTCTTGCCTAGAACTCCACCTTTTACCAAACTTCTAAATGTACTCGGCATGATTTGCATCTCCCCTAGTGCGCCTGTAGGACTTACCTTATCTGGGTGTACCCCAAAGTTAGTCTCAGCCCCGTAGATTCCTATGAGGTGTTGCTCCACATCCCTGACTTCAATCTGGTTATTGGCTAGTTCTTTTCCAAATACAGCTTTACCCGACTCAAAGATAGTGTCTGACATCTCAGCCACATGCTCCCTTGCGGAGTCTATTTCTGGGTGAGTACCAGTTAAGTATTGCTCCACCCTTTCATTGAATAAACTTCTCCACTTCGCCCGTTCTTTCTGGTTAGAACCATTGTAGTTATCTGACATCCACTTGGTTGCCCCATCAGAAATTCGCTTGGTTAGTGTTCCTGTTTGAGATGCGTTAGCTTCCTTACCCACCACAGCATTCGTTACCCCGTCTATTACCTTAGTGGCTAGACTGTCTCCTCCTATATTTACCTTTTCGGTGGATTCTTCATCTATTACATCAGTGGAAGACTTAGGTTCAGCATAAGGTGGTTTAGGTGGTACTACCTTTACATTTGATTCTTTAGTGCCTGTTTCTGGCTTGTTATCAACCCCTGTCAACTTCTTAAGGTAATTATCAAGAGTCTGTACGCTCTGGTTGTACACCTTCTTATCTACACCATAATCACCTACGATTTTACTGTTTAGGTACGGCATCAACACTTGCGCTCTCATTATGAGTTCAGGTAAGTTCTGCTCATTTTTGGGTATATCGTATACCTCAGAAACCAAATCAATCTGAGGGTTGTTAGTAAGATGGAAGTTGTCGATATACAATCTATCTGAGTTTGACCATGTTTCTGGTCCCCCTTTCATTAACTTATTGTAGTGCTTAAAGCGACCTTCGTGTCTCATCCCCACCATGACATCACTGACTCTCTCTGCGTCCTCCTTAAGGAACACATCGGCTTTATTGGTTACTTCGGGAGTAAGTTCAGCATACTTAAAGTCCTTAGCCTTATTATCTAGGGCATCCTGTAGTTGTTTATCTACAGACGCTTGTGTGTCCTCTTTTATTATTTGGATTGCATTTCGTTTTTCTGTAACACCCATTCCAGAAGACATAATCTCCTCTACCCTCTCGTAGTAAGTGTCTTTGGCATGGTATGCTATTGAATCTCTTACACTTTGTTTAACTAGATGTGTGGATGACTTTCCTGAGATACTTTCGACTACCCCGTCTATGAACTCAGGGATAGCTTGTCCGACTGTTTGGGATTGGATGGTCTTCCACCATTCTGCCATTTCCCCCATTTGTCTCAGGTCACCACCCAATCTCGATATTATCAGTTTTATATCTTCTGGGTTAGCCGGACCTTCCATAGCCCCACTAAGGAACTGACTTTTGTAAGTCGCTAACTCTTCTGCTGTTATGCTAGTGTTTCTCAACCCTTGTTGGAATGCTAGAATCTTCTCGTCACCACTTACGGTTGCCAGTATCTGCTTCTGGAGTGCCTTACCCTCTTCTGTTTGAAGCCATTGGTCCTGAGTCCAGGCTGATTTAGTCTCGTCTTTAGCGATTCCCTCCGCTCTTACGGTGCTCAACGCCAAACTCCAATCTTTTATTTGCTTCCCTACTCTAGCAACTTCAAGTGCTTCATCTCTCTTCATGACGTTATACGCTGTATCTGCCGACTCCTTCTCTACTAGTGCCTTCCAGACACTAAAGGGTCTACCCTCACCGACTTCTGCCTGTGTGTAGAAACCACCACCTTTAGCTTTACTTCTCTTCATGCCCGTAGGTAGGTTGCCCACTAAGTCAAACAACGAATCAATACGGTCATTGTCCCCATCTTCTGTCAAAAGGATTACTTGGGCTGCAATGGATTTTTTAATCCTTTCTAGGGTTGTTTTGTTCTCGAAACCCAAATCGCTATGTTTTTTGAATTTATCCTTTAGTAGACGGCTTATTTCTGCTTGTGGCAGGCTTGTGTTGTTCACTAGGCTCATTATATCGCCTTGAAACACCTGCTCAAACTCCGCTTCAAATTTAGTTGCCTGTAGAACCGCTTCTTTCTGATGGGCTTGAGTAATTGTCTTTTCTATACTCCTACCAAATATATTAAAAGCATCAGGTGGTACATCGGTTAGGTTGTTTATCTCCATGAAGTCGCTAGTGTACTTTTGCGACCACTTGGATAAGTCAAAGTCATCGCCTTGTGCCACTCTAGCCTTCATCGCAGCAGTATCAAAACCTGCGGTGAATTTGTTGGCTTCATCTGCCATGAACATACGGGACATTTCCCTGTTAACATAAGGGGAATCCCATGACCCTATATCCCCCTTCTTGACTGCATCCCCGTAGGTTTTCTTCTGGGATGCGCTCATGTGCAGCCACTTGTCGTGACCTTCTTCTGTGCCTTTCTTATTGGAGTAAGTGACTTGTTTATTCAGCAAGTCTGTGAACGCAGGACCAAACGCATCCCACTTCTTAGCAGACCTTTCAAGATTCTCAGCCACAGAAGTGTCAGGTCTGACATAACCTTGGTAGGCATCTTCAACCCTAGAGATTGCGGTGGGGTCTTCCCTCAACTTGCTTATGGCATTAAGTGTTAACCTGCCTAGTTTTACGGATGTTAGACTCATTGCTTAAATCCCCCTGCCGCACCATAGGTACTAAGACCTGCGGATGCACCTTTCATAGCTGTAATGGCTAAGTCCATCCCCATTGTATTAGCAGGTGGTGCGCCTGCACGGTTCTTCCATATTCTGGCTTCTTCTTTTCTCCAAGTGCTTTCTGACGATGCTTGAAGATTCCGTGCATTCTGCTGTAAATTCCAGATGTTACTTGTTTGGTTTTGCTGTTCTTGCATGTACGTCTGTCTGTCAAACTGGTCGAATACTGCGGAAGATACATTTGTTGTAGAGTTTTGGGCGAGGGCTTTACCCCTTAGGGATTCTGCGGCAAGAGTAGATTCCATTTGGTTGGCAGAGAACTCCCTCTCAGCAGCAGTCCGTTGTGCTATTAACTGTTGTTGATTCGCATCTCTATCTGCTCTTGCTTGTTCTGTTGCTACTCGTTGTGCCTGCACTTTGCCTGCATAACGTGCTTTTGCTGCGCTGTTTTGTTGTACTGCTGACATCACCCCGGATGCAACGGTAGTCGCTACTGAAATTGCTACAGCGACTCCTATAGGAATCGGTGGACACATATTATTTTATCCTTATAAATTCGTAAAAAGGTTCCTTGCTGAACTCAACCTTTCGTATAAAAGTGAAGCCCAAATGTTTGAGCCACTTAAGAGAGGGAGCATTATCCGCATGGACATAGTTGACTAGCATGGGGTACTTATTCTGGTGTCGTTTAACCCACCTCAATGACTCCCTTAAGAGTGCATACGTTATTATGGGTGTCTCAACTAATTCATCAGAACCCAGTAACCAAGGTGAACCCACTTGGTCATCAACGGGAGATACCCCACACATAGCCACTACGTTCCCCTTATAGACCCATGTGTAACATGAGTCGCTTAGTGCGTAAGCGTTCAGTAATGCTTCATAAGGCGTATGCCCGTGACTTGCCATGACCTCCAATCTATCGTTAGCCCTCATGACCTTGGCTAATTCCTTACAATCTTTCTTCCTTGATTTTCGTCTATACGCCTTAACTGTATCCATACTTACCTTGCGTGTTTATTGATTGTTGCCCTCCACTCAGCACTTTGAAATTTACTTGGGTAGGGGGTTGAATTTACGATTTCTATTAGTACATCTTCAGCACGACCCCATATACCAGTTTTAAAATCACCTGAGTCTATAGAGATGTTATTGAGTAGGTTACTTGACGAACTAATGAGTGGGTTGAGGGTATTAATATAAGTATCTCTTGTAGCTAACCCTTTATCCTCATTGGGCTTCACTGAGACTGAGAATGTTGCTGACTTGTCATACTTAATAGCTATGTCCTTTAACTTAAGGGCATCCGTATTAGTAGGTCTATTCTCAACCCGATACAGGAACTCAGAGAACTGGTAACTGAATGTATATGGTTCACCTACATACAAATCAAAATTACCACCAGTGAAGTAGTCGGATATATTGGCTTGGGTAAGATTACTACCAACATACTTACCTGTGGTGTTATAGAACACTAGGTTACCTGAGGTGTAGGGAACTACATAATCCTCGGCATCTAGATGAACCCTGCGGTCTAATAGTAGACCCTCGCCATAACCCATGTTGCCTGCTTCATCATCCGCTTGGAATCTCATCAACTCTAGGGTTGGTTGCCCATCCCTGTTCATGATTAACCAGAGGTCTGAGTTTATCCATGCTGCCTTAAGTACATCAGCACCCATATCCCAAGTGTGCCATGCAGATTGTTTCTTATCTGTACCATCCCAGAAGTAGTTATATACCTGTACCTTACTTCTTTCCTCGGTAGAAAGTGCCACTAACATATCCTCGGTTGAGGACGCAGACAACTCCCTTATCGAACCTTTAATATAGGAGGGTATGTGACTTGTTATATCATCAGCATCTTTGGTATCTGAACTATTATCCGATACAAAGTATTCCCTTACGCCACCGTACTCTCCTCTTGTTGTCGCAAAGAATACGAATGTTGCTACGGACTCAGGTTTACACTTAAGGTCTGCTTCAAAGTTAGTAGAGACATTAATGGATACTGTGTCGTGTGCTAACACCTGACCACTTGTTAATGTGAACTGGGTATTATCAGAAAACAACATCAACTCATCAGCAAACGGAACTGCGTACTTCAAGTTGTTACGTTTATTTGTCGATACAGCTACATCTATTGGTGCGGCATCTGAGAGGATTAAGGTTGACGCATGGAAGAAGTTCCAGAACTCACCAACCTCGGATAGTATGACATTCTCTAAAGATAGAAAACCCATCCTATTCCTGTAGAAGAATAAGTCGTTAAGGGGTTGACCTACAAAGGAAGGAAAGGGGTTTGTATCCTCATCTCCTACCTTACGTTCATCCCAATCCTTGACTTGAAATACGAATGTATCATCAGGGTTCTTAATTAGAACATGGGGCATCGTGTGGGGGTCTAGCTTGTATTCTATACCATCCCCGGTAGTTTCTTTCCACACAGGGTCACCATGACCATCTGGGTCTTCCAACTGTACATAGTAATCATCTTGGTTCTTCTCATTATCCCCAATTACTTTAACCTTGAAACCTAGTGGTCCATTATTGGGTAATCTCTTGAAGTCATTTATCTGACCTTTGACCCCTATGATATGGGAGTCACCTCGGTCATCTGAAGCATCTAACTCAAAGTCTATTGTAGAGGTTATGTGGATGTAGTTATCCTTTAGTTCTACCGTTATACCGCTAGGTAAGAACCCTGTCTTTAATAACCCCCGACCTACACCATCATTTGTGTAAGATGCTACTATGGGTGATGACCCTGTAAGAACCAACTTCATTGTTGAACTACCAACTATTTCCTCGGCAATACTCTTGGTTGCTATATCGGGTTCATGGTCTTTATGTGAACTGTCTCTGGTGGTGTAGGTAACTACATAAGGAGTACCTGCTACAGTTATCGTTATCTTGTATTCTGTTGAGTAATCCCCATGCTTTATAAACACCAAACCCTCTTGGGGTCTAGTGGGTGTCAGGTCTGTACTCTTGGCAACCACCTTGTTCCGATTGATGATATAGGTATGGTCACCGATGGTGGTTGTGGTTAATTCTTCTTTAGGGTTGGTGATACCATTGAGGTAACTTAGGGGGTCATAATTACCGTCCATAATAGAGGTTAAACCCACCTCCGTGCCTGCCCCATTAGCTATAGAGATTGAATCATTAAGAGACAACATGAAGTATCCGTCTGACCCATAATCAAGAACTTCAATCAGGCTATTCTCTATGTCTCCTGTGAACCATGTTAGGTTAGCTATGTGCTGAGTAGGGGGTCGTTTATATAAACCCTTTATCGCAGAGGATACCCCGTTGATTTGCTCATTAGCCTGACTAACTAATCTGTATGCGGAGGGTTGCTGTGAAATCCCATTGATTAGATTGGGAATAGAACTAGATACAAATGTCATTATCTTACTCTGCCCCCTGTTCTATTAATGATTTGGTAAGTGTCGAATGAATCGAATATTGTAAAATCGTTGACTGCTGCGTCCATATCCCTGAGTTCTACTAGGGCATTATGCTCGTCTTGCATATTGAATTGGTGTAGATGACCTACGCCCATTGTTCTGTCTTGAAGTAACCTACCTGCTCGTAAGGTTGCATATTGTCTTGCAGCTTCAGGTAGTTCCTCAAAAGGTAGGAGTAGAACTAAATCTACTTCTAATGTTTGTTCTGTGATGTATGTGTTGGTGGTCTTGTTATACATCTTAGCGTTACGCATAACCCATCCGTTATCGGTTGTGGTATTTGTTGCGTCTGCTTTTAATGTATTAGCAGGTAGTCTTAAGTGACCTGCGGAATCTGGTTGAATTGTGACCTTATTATCGGTATTAAAATTCCATCCGCTAACCTGTAGAGTCCTTAATGTGGACTCCAGAATGTTCTCTGCTATCTCTGCTTGCACATTGCCTGACCTTAATCGGTTAACAGGTGCTTCACCCACACAAGAAAGCATTTCGTTTACAGCTTCCAGTTTACTGGTTGGTAGCATAGCGTTTCCTTGTGACATAAAAAAAGCCCCCAAGAAATTAATCAAGGGGGCTTTCTCTTAACTTACTAACTTTGTCAGGGAGACTAACCCCTAACGGTTCTTATTATACTTTGTTCAAGGCTATGGCACAAGCAGGCTTGAGGATGTTGTGTCCACATGCGTACTTAGCTACCATTAATGTACCCTGACGTTCAATCTGGTATTCAGACTCAACACCCAAGTCCAACAACTTAACGGTTGCTGCTGCATCCGCTGAGAAGATTAGACCTCTTAGCTTACTGTAGTCAGAGCGGTATGCTGCTGTTCTGGTTGAAGTGATTGGTTCTGGGTCACCTGTTCCAGTTGTCTCATTGACCTGTGGGATGTGATTCGACATAAGAATCTTAACACCACCAATTACAGGAACTTGACCTGAAGAGAATGAACCTGAGCCACCTACATCTTTGTTCATGTAAGCTAATGTGTTAACACCTGCTTCCACGTTGAACAATGAGTAGTATTGGTCTGGTGGTAATACACAAACCTTATCGCCAGTTACGTCTTTCTTATCGAACTCAGCCAACGCTGCGTAGATAGACGCTGCAATCTTAGTACCGTCAGTAGCGTGTGCTGCTGTTGTACCAATGGTTACGTTAGATGTGTAAGTTTCATCATCAATTACACCTGCAAGACCTGCTGATGTAGCAAGGGCTTTAGTTGTGATGGATGCTGACTTAGCGATAATTCTTGAGATGTTCTTATCCATCTGGTTAGCAAGTGCCATACCTGCTTCTCGAGAATAAATAGAACGAACATCGTAATGGTTCATTGCTTCATCAATGTTTGAGATGAACTGTGTGCTGATTAACAAGTCATCAACGGTAACTACTCGCTCACCATGTTTAACTTGGTCAGCTTCAATCATTGTACCCGGTGTATGGTACTTGGCAGTTGCCGTACCGACCATTGGGAAACTAGCCGACTTACCATTGCTGATGGTACGAGTGCGGTGTAGTGGTAAGAAGATATTGCGCTCTTCAAACGCTGTTAAGATTTCGCCTGCATATAACTTTAAGAACAGTTCTCTGTTATCGCCTGCTGCGTTTAGTTGCCCTAATCTACTAGGGGCTTGATGTGGTAATGCCATTGAATTTTTCTACCTGTAAAGTATTGATAAAGTGTATGTTTTGCACTTGTGGTCTTCTTTCCCTGTGATTATCCAATCGTGATTGGGTCAGAGATACTCGGTAGATTTGTGTGCGGTGTGCGTCTGTTTAGAAGACGTTAGACTTTGCTAGTTTTCGTGCAACTTTCTCCCTGAAGGCAGGGTCAGTTGAATAGCGTCTGTCTGACATGTCTCTCTTAACTTCTGCGGCAGATGCGTAAGCACCTGTACTGGATGGGGATGAATCCCCTTGTACTAATGTGGGTTCAGTACCAACCTCCGATGCGTAACGTGCATGGAGTCCCTTGACAGCATAGAGTGCTTGGTCGAGGTCATTGGTATTGATGCTATCGTTGTATAGTCCTTGGTCTGCTTCTGAAAGGTTTTCGGTTGCCCATTCCATCATCTGAACATACTGGTCTTTACCTCCAACTTGGGAGAAGACTGTATTTTCAATACCTGCTGAAACGGCTTGCTGCCCTTCGATATGTGCATCCACGATATGTTTTGGGATGCCCATCTTTTCTAACGCTTCGTAACTGTTCTCCGAAAGGCTTCCCTTTTCAATGAACTCTTCTTGTAACTTCTCATAATCCATTGGGGCAGAGGGTTCGCTAGTGCCTTCCTCTGTCTCTTCGGGTTTTTCTTCACCTAGTTTCTTTTCCAGTTCTGAATAAGCCTTGGCAAGTTCCTCTGGTGATTTGAATTTATCGGGCAACCAATCAGGTGTTTCCTCTTGATTATCAGAGTTATCCTCAGGAGTCTCCTCTCCCTGCTCCTCCTCAACCTCTTGAGTTTCTGGGGGGAGCGCATTGCCATCCGCTTTTGCAACCATCTTGTCAATATAGTCTTGGTCTTCCGTAGGTTCTTCCGCATGAGTATTGAGTTCATTTAGGTCTGCCATTCATCATCCTTGGTTATTTAGCTTTTCTCTTACTGCACCTGCCGCTTCCTTAGCGACATGAGGGGTAGCAGAGAGTTCTCGTTGCTGTTCAAATTGTGCTTGTTGTGCGCTTTGTTGCTGTTGCGCTATAGCCTGTTTCTCTTCGGGAGTCTTAACTAATCCTTTGGTATCCAATCCTAGTGATGCCCCTAACCTGTCAATGTAGTCTGAGACATTTAGTTCTGATTGGATTACTTCAGGTCCTAAGGGTTGTAGACCCTGTAGGAATTGGGATAGTTTATTGAGGTCGTGACCCCTTCCCAACGCTTCCATACCTGTAGTGATTTGAGGTTTTAGAGTGTCTTTGGGTAGCTTAGGTAGCTTGCCCGTCTTCTCTAACTTCTGTAGCAATAGACTAATTAAAGGTAGTTGGAACTCTTGTGAAAGGATGGAGTAAAGCCCACCTAACCCACCCTCAAGTTCCTGTGCCATATACCGTATTTCTTCTGCTGTTACTCGCTCTCCGTTTCTCTGGATTGCGGTGTTGAGCATAAAGGCATACGCCATACGTTCTTCAATCTTACCTGCTGCATCAAGGGCAACTCTAAAGTCGTTGTGTTTCTCAACTCTTAACGTAGATACGTCCTGTGCTGAACCTTGTACTATCGCTCCATTAGGTGCTTGTGCAAGTGTTCTAGCTTTGGTAGTACCGTTAGGAGATACCATAAATAGGACTTTGGCTGAAGCCGCACTTCCTTCAACGATTGATTTGGATAAAGACTCTAGGGATTGTAGGTCACCGATATACTCTTCGATGAACCCTCGCCCGTAATCTTCACCGTCAATGCGGTTGAACCGTAGTGGGATAAAGGGGTTCTTGTCTAAGGGGTATGTACCCTGTGAACCCGGTATGGGTTGACCTTTGATTTCTTGGACAACTGTCCACTTGCCTGTGTCTCGTTTGACATAGGTATACAAGTCTAGTGACTTATTATTATCGCTTACTTCACCTAGCAACTCTTGGGCTGCCTTAGGCAACATAAGAGGGCTTACGGATTCCTTGGTTATAATCTCAAGAATATTTCCTGACGCATCTCTCTTAACCACATAGCGGTCCAGGGAGAAGATTCTAATGCCACCCTTTTTGGGCATGTAGATTAATGCGTTCCCTGCTAACACTAACTGCTTGAGTGTTTCAAAGAAAGGAACTCTTAATGCTGAAGTTTCAATCTCCTGCATTACTACTCTTTCAATCTTAGCCAACCCCTCTTCTACTTCGCCTCTCGCTAAATCATCTTGTCCTAATTCTGCTAAGGTAGCGTCATCAAGAGTCAGTCTAAAGAAAGGTGCATTGGGGGGTAGCAAGGCTACAAGTAGCTTACTGCTGAGATGATTAAGACCCCTTGCTCCGATGCTCTGGAAGGGTGTGGGAAACGTGGTGAATCCTGATGAACCCTCAGGAGGGAAGAGAGAAGGAATGGTGACTAATGCCCCATCCCTTGCCCTCTGTAAGAACGATGTTCTGTAAGTCTCTAGTTGTTGATACCTATTTGCAACGGACGCAGCGATTGACTGCTCTTCCATTCATACTCCTATTTCGGTATGTTCAACCCACTATTGTCTAACGGTGTTGAGATGTTTGTTGTTTGATTAAATTGTTTACGACCCTTCTTCTTCTTATCGCCTGTCTTTGATTTGGACAGGGATAGCGTTGGGGCAGTATCCTCAACTGATGCAATAGCAGCAGGTTTTGCTTGAGGTGGTGGTGGTGGTGGTGGACTTGGCGAACTTCCGCACATTTTTCACTTCTCCTGTAGTTCTGAGTTTAGTCTAATTAAATAGTCGATTACCGACTGTTGCCCCCTTAGAAAATCTAAGTTAGCATCTGCATCTCTGGGTAACCTGTCAGGAAACTGCTCCTGTAGATTGGATACCAGAGAGTCTGATACAAACAAATGCCCTCCTAGTAGGTTCCTGTGGTCCATACTGTCCATTTATTACCCTCTATATATTGGTTACATGAAGACCCTCCGGGGTACAAGGACATCTTTATATTGAATCCCTTGAACCCCTTGAGCGAGTAGCGTTGGCATGTGTCCTTCTTAGGGCATTTAGAGTTAGCACACTTCCTTAGCCCCATCCAAATTCCCCCATCATGCCTGATGCGTTGTAATCGGTTACTGTACCCTCAAAGAAGTTCTTAAAAGAATCCCCTGCAACAATCCAATCAACCCAAGGTAGGGGGTTATCCTTGATGCCAAAGTTACCTTTAAGCCCTAACTGGATAAGTCTTCTGTCTGTCAGGTAGCGAATGTATTCCTTTACCTCGCTTGCCTTAAGACCCTCCATGTCACCGCTCTCAAATACTAAGTCAATGACCTCATCTTCTAACTTTACTGCCTGCCTAGCGGTGTCGTAAATGTACTCTTTGAACTCATCATCAACGATGCGAGGGTTCTCCTTGAGGTACTCTTTGAATAGCATACCCATACCCTCAACATGTTTAGTCTCATCACGAATAGACCATTCGACTACCTCACACATACCCTTCATCTTTCCGAATCTCTGAAAGTTAAGTAGCATTACAAAGGAACTGAATAGACCCACCCCCTCATTGATACAGGCTTGTGCGAGTGCATAAGCAACCTCATTAGCATCCCAAGGAGTACCACCCCCTGCCGCTATGAAATCCATCTTATCCGACATGGGTTTGTACTTTAGGAATGCGCTGTACTCAGACTCGTCTAGCCCCAATGTATCGTTAAGGAGGGCATAGGCACGTTGGTGCGTACCCTCCCGATTCGCAAATGATAAAAGCATATTACGAATTTCATTGTTCTTGAAATGCGGTATGAATAGGTCAGCGTAGTTCTGTGCAACCTGTACGTCCGACTGAGTAAACATACGCAATATCTGTACGATGTGATGCTTCTCGTCAGGGGTGATGTCGTTCCCTTTCCACTGGTTAACATCTTCCTGTAGCTTGACTTCCCATGTACCCCAATGAATCTTCTCATGGTCTTCTGCCATCTCCATTGCCCAAGGGTACTGAAACGGTTTGTACGTTATTGATGGTCGTGTTAGCCCTCGCATGACAAGCACCCCTCTTCTACATTCTCTTCAACGAAATCCTTAAGGGCTTCACGCTTAACCTTACGCCCCACCTGTTCTGCGGTATGTCCACTACTTGTTCTCAAATAATACAACCCCTTTAGTTTCTTCTTCCACGAATCCAGATGTACTGAATTTACATAATGTCTCTCTACCCCGGCAGGGAAGAACAAGTTCACCGACTGACCTTGGCAGATATACGGTTGACGGTCTGCCGCATGTTGTACAACCCAATGTTGGTCAATCTCAAATGCTGTCTTAAATACACTCTTATCCCAAGGACTCAAGCATCCTAAGTGCTGTACTGAACCTTCATTATGGATTATGCTTTCCCATTGCTTTTCTACCCAATCTGAATCATGTCCAAAAGTTTTAGCAACTTCCCAGAGTTTCTTGTCTAGGTACTTGTTCTTGATTAGATGTGTACCTACTCTGGTTCTGTGGGCAAACGCATTAGACTTCCAAGGCTCGATGCTTGGGGAGGTGCTTAGAATCATGCTTGAGTTAGCATTAGGTGCAATAGCCAAGCGATGACTGTTACGCATCTCTGTGTCTTGTCCGTCTTTGTACGCTCCTCTTTCGTGTGCTAAGTTGACAGTAGCTTTGGTTGCCCAACTACTAATCTCCATAAAGATTTTACGGTTAAGCCCACTAGCTTGAGCAGACTCAAATGGAAGTTCTTTCTGTTGGAGTAGAGCATGGAATCCCATAGCACCTAATCCTAATGACCTCTCTGCTATCGCAGACCTAACTGCTTTATGTAGCTGTGGTGGTGCATGTGTAATGAACTCAGTCAATACATTGTCAAGCATGCGAATCAGGTCACCGATAAACAGTTGATTACCTGTCCACTCATCGTACTTCTCTAGGTTCACACTAGATAAACAACAGACTGCTGTTCGGTCTGGTGCTGTAGGTAGGTGTATCTCATTACATAAGTTACTTCCATGTATCTTTAGACCCTTATCCTTAAGTGCCTTAGGCAACTGACGATTCGCTTCATCAATGTAGTTGATGTAAGGTTCGCCTGTGCGGAATCTAACCTCTAATATCTTCTCCCATAGCTTCCTTGCTGATACTGTGTCTCTAACTGAATCATCATGGGGGTCAACTAAATCCCAAGGCTCATCCTTACTGACTTTCTCCATGAACTCGTCAGTCACATTGACTGCGTTGTTTAGGTTAAAGCATTTGCGATTAGCATCCCCACCTGTAGGTAGTCTTATATCTAGAAACTCCATAATGTCTGGGTGGGATACATCAAGGTAAGCAGCATAAGAACCTTTCCTAGTTTTGCCCTGCTTGTAAGCAGTCATGGCACTATCTGCTACTTTCATAAAGGGAATAGGGGATGGGGCTTTATCAGATACCGCTCTTACATCTGACCAATGACCACCAACTCCACCACCCTTTACTGATAACCATGCCAACTCTTCCTGATGCTCAATGAGTCCGTCTAGAGTATCTGGAACGTATGATAGGAAACAACTTATTGGTAACCCCTTAGGAATCTCCCCTTCCTTGGGGGCATTAGATAAGATTGGTGAGGAAAACATAAACCACCCACGACTCGCATAGTCGTAGATGCGCTGTGCTAACTCACCGTCACCACCTGAGTACGCTGTAGCTGCCCTAGCCAAAGACTCTTGTATGTCCTCACCATCCAGTGTGTAGTAGTCAGCAAGCAATGCCTGTGACTGTTCAGACAGTTGTGCGTTCCTTGCCTTGTCTATTTGAATCATCTATAGTCACCTGACCCCTCGATGACTCCACGCTCTTTGCGTGAGTTCAACTTATCAATATTAGCATTGGCAACTTCTGCCAAATCAATGCCGAAAGTTGTAGCAATCTGAGATACAAACCAGAGTACGTCACCCAGTTCATGTTTAACGTCTGCAATAGGATAGCGGTAGTAATTCTGTGTCCCTCCCGGACCTCGTGAGTAGTTTCCCTTCCGTAGTTGTTTAGCGATGATACTGGTTAGTTCACCTACTTCCCCGGCTATCCCTGCGGAGAGGTATTCCAAAGCTACTTCCTTATCGTAGATAGCGGTAGTCTTTGCCTGTGCTTGGTAGTGCTTAAATGTTTCTTTGATGTGCGTGGTTGGGTATGTTGGGTGGCAGTTCATTGGATGGTTATTCATTTGATTCCCTTTTTAATAGCGTTCTCTTTAGCGAGTTCTGCGTAGTGGATTATTTTGTCTAAATCCGACAGACATTGGTTCTTGTTATACATGCGTGATGCGTACTTAATGATGTTCGTTTGGTATGGGTCTAGCTTGTTAGCCACACAGTAGTCGATAGGTTGGATTGTCATCTTCTTGTAGTGGTCACCTCCCACCTGTTTATATTTAGGGGAGTTGTGGTGGTACATTTTCATACCCCTTGTTGTTTCGTGAGTCTTCTGTATTGCATCCCACTCAGCCGGGGTGACATCTGATAAGCCTACTTTCTTGACCATACTGGACTCCATAGTTTTACGTCTTCGGTTAGTATGTTGTAGTCTCCATGTCTTAGGATTCTTGCTAGTCGCACTTGGGCTAGGCATTCATCTTCGGTATACCCTGCATTAGAAAAGGCATCTCTGACTCTTGTGTACATCTCTATCTCTGTGGCTGCACCATCCAGAATCTTCTTAGCCTTCACTGGTCCAATCCCTTTAACCCCTGCGTAGTTGTCTACGCTGTCTCCTGTTAGGGCTTGAGTGAACCAATTGCGGTCAGCGTCAAGTGGTGTAATCTTGGTGGGTTCATCATCCAGATTCCTCATGTGCCATGCGTTAGGGATGGTTGCCATATCCTTATCGGCTGAGTAGATTAAGACCTCTTGGTCTGGGTTCATCGTTGCCCAGATTCCCATAACGTCATCAGCTTCAATGCCTGTCCAAACCTTTACAGGGTACTTAGTGGCTAGGTACGCAACCACTTCACGGATACACATAGGTTTCCGTTTGTTGATGCGGTTCGCTTTGTACTCAGGGTAGACTTCCTTACGGAAATTAGAGGTGGATGAAATAGCTATATGCACATAACCAATATCAAAATACTTCTTAGCCTGTGTAATTATTCTCTCTACTGAGGTGTGGGCTTTATGCTTTGCTTCCCACTCGTCAGTCTGTAATGTCCATACATCATCATCCCACTTGATTGCTTTCTCACTAGCAGCACATGCTTGGAAGACTACGATGTCACCATCAATAATTAAATCAGCTTTCATCATTTGCTCCTGTTAGTGCTGTCCATGCTTCTGGGTAGAAGACCTTGAGTTCATCTGAAATCATTTGGGCAATCTCTCCTGTCTCAGACTGTGCGTGTTTGTCTAGCCTGAGGTTGCATACCCTAGAGAATGCCAACACGCTCCCTGTCCAATACCATTCGGTATTAACTGCTGTAGGTAGTAACGCTCTTGCTTGCTCCTTGCTTACACCTAGACCTAACATAGTCTTATAGGCAATTGACGATGCTGAGATAGCTGAGTCATATACTGACCTTGCCATCAATGCCTTCATCCCCGAAAGAACTCCTTTGCCTGAGCCTTGCTTAATGCTCTTATCGTCTGCTCTTAACTCCTTTGGTTCCCAATAAGATTGCTCTGCCTTAACATAACGATAAGAGATTTCATTCCACACAAGACCTACCTGATGCTTGGCTAACTGCCGGGCAACAAAGATGGGTGCGGTGATTCTAAACTGTGCCTGTACATGCCCGAATGGACTCCAATGTCCATGCTTGGCAAGGTACTTAATTAATCTGTTGTTCTGGTCTAGCGAGTAACTTGATGATGTTTCCGAATAGGACACTCTTGCTGCGTTAGCAATGGTGTCATCGTTCCCCATCGTATTTAATAGTTCTACTTTCATAGGTGTAGTTATCCTTATTTGTGTGTCTTACTTAAGTGTAAGTCTTCTGATTTTAAAAAAGGGTTGTAGCGTGTTTCCAATATGTATTTTATTAGGCTGAATAATTTGTCAGGGCAATCTGATAAATTACCTGCTGATAAATTACATACCTTACACAGTAACCCCCTGACATCACCTGTGGTGTGGCAATGGTCTATATGTGTGTCCTTACTGCTAGTAAATTTATTTCCGCAGGAATCACAACGACCCTCGGAACGTAATACTAATTCTGTATGGGTTTCCCATGTAAGTCCATAACCGTGTATGAAGTTCACTTCGTATGCTCTCATCCTTCTAGCTATAGAGTTTTTATACAGGTCACGAGCGTATTTTCTACAACAGGGTTTGCACTTTGAGACACGTCCGTATTTCCCTTTGCTAGTCTTATGGAAACCTGTAAGGTCTTTAACCTCTCCACACTTAGTACACTCCCTCTTAGTGGGTATCTGCCCAGTTTCTACCGATGTTAAACTCCCCTGTGAGGGGTAGCTTGAAGTTGTAGTATTCTCCAGTAAGTCTAATTGCATCTATCGCAACCTCCCCGATAGTCTTAGCTTTATTCTCATCACCGTGTACAACCAACTGTACTTCATCATGGACAAATGCGACTTGAGTAATTCCTTCATAATTATTCTTCCTTAATTGCTCATGAAATATTACCAACCACTTCTTGCAGATGATTGCACCTGCTGATTGGAGTAGTGAGTTGAGTGCCGCATGCTCTGAACGAATGGGTATCCTTCTACCATCCAGACCTTTGAGCCACCCTTCCGCTTTAACTTTCTTACTTACCTCTTCTCTTAATCTCTTGATGGCAGGGGTCTTCTTAAGGAATGAGTTCCGTAACTTGGTTCCTTCCTTCTTGCCACCACCTACAATTTCACCTAACTTCTCTGGTCCTGCCCCATATAGGAATCCGTAAATGAATGTCTTGGCTTGGGAGCGTGAATCTAACCCTGCCGCCAGTTGATTGACCGTGTGTATATCTCCATCCAGTAGTTCATGTGCGTACTTACCTTTGTCAAAAGGAAACATGTAATGCGCCAAGCAACGTAACTCAAGACCGCTAACGTCAACCCCAACAAGAAGAGAATCACGGGGAGCATGAAACAACGCCCGGCACTCCTTGCCATAGGGAGCAGACACGCTTGGAACCTGTGCCACATTAGGATTGCTGTGTGTACATCGGGATGTGACAGCACCCATAGTGTTAACCCTTCCATGTATCTTTCCTTCCTTCTCTAACTTCAGCCATGCTTGATTCCCCTCTGCTAGTTGTCCTATTCTTTTCTGTATCATCAAATACTCAGATAGCAACTTGGCATGTGGATAGTCCAAACTACTCAACACAGTTTCATCAACCTTAGGTTGTCCATTGTCTGTGTATAGTTCTGGTTGCCATCCATACAAATCAATCAATCGCTTTGCTATATGTTCCCTAGAGTTAGCATTGAACTCAGTATGTATTACTCTAGTGTACGACTGACCTTCAGTAAAATCACCTCTGGTCTTATCTTTGAATCTCAATGTTCTCTTGGGTACTACCTCACCTTTATTAATCCACCAATTGCCAAACTCTTCCTTGAGATTCTTTTCTAAGTCTGCCCTCTTGGCACACAATTCCCCATACAACTCCAAGGCTTTTGGAACATCAAACGGGAAACCATCCGTAGTCTGTTGTGTGCATATCTGTGCTATAGAATGTTCTAAGTCGATGGCATCCCTTGAGTATCTGACTCTTGCCATCTGTTTAAATAA
>Ga0209494_1000172_pt1 | contig 27865 bp, 29 predicted proteins | sample EN1Hudseemescosm_FD_184628 | JGI IMG/M metagenome (GOLD analysis project Ga0209494, IMG submission 184628) | Methane-oxidizing microbial communities from mesocosms in the Hudson Canyon - EN1B Hudson Canyon (SPAdes) (version 2) | ecosystem: Environmental > Aquatic > Marine > Cold seeps | place... | reverse complement strand
TGTCAACCTCCTTTTTGACTTAATTTTCAGTTCAAATTCAAACGACTTAAAAGCCACTCAATCCCAAAAAGAAAACCATCAACTCTCATCCTGAGAGCCTTTCGGAAGCAAATTAATTAGCCCCGAAGAGCCAGCCATTATACAACCTCAATTCCGTTTGTCAAACTTTTATATTTTTAATTAAGAATTAATAAATCAGTTCTTAATCAAATCATAAAACCGCCGCTTCCTGCGCCCCTTCCAAGCTGAGACAGCGTCGAAAGAAGTGCGCATTCTACAGCAATTATGCTTATCGTCAAGGGTTTATTTTTTAAAAAATGCTAACAGCAACAGGGCACTCTTACAATAAGAGCCTGTCGTACAAAACCAAAGCTAACAGACCACTAGAATGAAAAAGAGTTAAGCCTCCATTCCAAAACACTCCACATGCGTTTAACAGCTTTTTTGATTTGTGGATTATAGCGAATTCCAGCATTACTTTTACTTAAAGATTCTTCACAGACAGCCGATATTATTATTAAACAATACAAATGGTGATGAAAATGACTACTTTAAATAACAATGCAAATATCACCCAAAGTCGCGCAATTTTTATTGATACATTAAGCGATGAATCAACTGTTTTTACGGGTTATGGTATCTATGCACATATAAGCCCTATCTTGATTGAAAAATTATTTAATGATTTTTCCAATCAAAGCTTGCCAGCCAGAGCATTTGCTAAGAAATTTGTGAGAACAATTCACTAGAGATAAAAAACCACACACAGAAAACATTAACAAAAAACATCAGGCATAGGCCGCTATAACGACTCCCATACCCTGTAGCGGTCTAAGAAAAATCACACAACAACTTTAAGCCAAGCAAGCTTGCTCATTATTTTGCAACTGATATCTTGCTATCGAAGCAATTTCTTCATCCGCATCATGAACAAACGAATCAAGACCGTGCCCCCGTTTAACCACAACAAACCTTACAAATTCATTATTATCAGCAACCAACTGGTCTAAAATGTGTTTTTGATCTGTATATTTAGCAACTGTTGCTCGTACTCGCCAGCTACTATCCTTTACCAAATACTCGTGACCTACTTTTTTTCGCGCCACAGCCGCTCTTACCAGAGCTGATTTATCAAAAATTAATTTTGTTAAGGCAAAACACAAGTCAACTGCCTCCAACCGAATATATTCATCCTTCTCATTGAACACACCCAGCTCATTATATTCCTTACCTGCAATAACAATAGTATCCATAACCAACACCACTTACTTAACCTTATCTATATTCTAGCTTAGATAATAATCGCAAACCATTGTTATTTAATAAAACAGAACTGCATCACACAATTAATAATGCGGAGGAACTTCCACCCCCTGATTAATTCCCTCTGGCTCAGCCATATTTTTTATTCGCTGCCCAAGCAACCTACAAACCTCTTCCAATCGAATTAACTGCTGCTGCTGATCGCCAACTATCTCATTTAATGCTTGCAGCAAATCATCCTGATAGGCAACCTTAATCTCTAACTCCGTAATACGACTATCTGTCATTTCAGCACCTTCCACATCAACCCTCTTTCTCAATCTTCTTCGTATGCTTTATAGCCATGATTCTCAATAATCGCATAAATTTCATTTTTGCTTAAATAAGCACTTACATAACCCTTTCCTGTCGTGTAATCAACACTTGCATCCAAAACATTTGGCTCTCTATGTAAAACCATCTCTATATACAGAGCGCAGGAAGCACAACTCATTCCCTCAACAAAAAAACTGAAGTCCTTTTTTAGCCCTTTATGTAAAACATCTCCATCCCTTAGCTTTACAATATGGCTACGCGGTTTTTCTGAGAAATTCGCCAGCACAACATCTAACAATCTTAATAATGCCTCTGGCGGCAACGCGACCGAATCAAACCGAATCATTACAGAATTACTGACTGGATCAACCAACACTTCTTCTATCGCTTCTCTCTTCAGCAGAATAATATTTAGAATCGCCGCCCTTTCTTCATCATTATATAAACAAGGCGCGGTAACATCTATCTCCCTTTCCTGCTGCCCCATTATAAAAAAATGGTTATATTTTTGTTTTTCTAGCATTGTTATTTATCTACTTTTTGCCGTCATCACTTCACGCCAACTCAGCTACTATTTTACAAGCCACTATTGCTCTGCAACTTTCCATTTTTTTGCCTGTTGTTTACAGTTATATTTTACTATCCCTTTATACCAACGCTCCACCTCTTCACAACCATACTCTCTTTCCAGCTTACGAATAGCAAAGTGTGCTTTTGCCATTTTTTGATAATGCTGGATAAACAACCAATTCACCGACGCACCACTCACCGCTCCAATGACTGGCAAACTTTGAGCAGCCAACTTACCAGAGACAGGAACCGAAAAGCGTGTCGAAACAGCATTAATTAATTTAACTAGCACTGGCGCACCTTCCTTGGAAAAACCATGAACAGCAAGATGATTAGTGGTATCTCCCAAGGCCTTGGTTAAAAAAGAGCGCACCGCATAATAACTAGTATCAGCTGCCTCTGAACTCTTTTTGGAACCACCGCCACTTAAAGCAAATACCGTAAGACAGGCCATTTTACTTTCCAGTTCAGCCAAATCCTCGCCATAACTACGCCCAATATCCGCAATAGATCGCAACATAATGGTTGCAGATACTGGCAACTCTACGGCCAATGCCGCTATACCAAAGGAACCCCCAATTGCACCACTCATCCCAACAAATAAAGTATGAATTTTATTTTTAGGCTTATTAGCCCTGCTCTTAAGTGAAAATAGCGCAGCATCTAGCGCCTTTTCCAAGGCCTTTTTAGTGATCCGAGAAACAATATTCGACCAATGCCCAGGCAAAGCAGACATCGCCTTTTCTATCGGCATACCTATAATATGACTAATTGATGTAGCCACATTAGATGACTCCAGTTGTTGTGCTGCATTTGCTAATACAGCCAAATCAGCCTGTCGCATTACATCCCCTGAATATTTGACATCAGTATATTAATGTATTCAACCATATCACTCATCAACACGATACCTTCATCAACTTTTTCTTTTAAAAAATGTAAAAAAGTACGGTGCTTAAAGTCTTCTTCCACATAAAAAGTTAAGCCCTTATAGATGGTATTCAAGCCCATAAAGATCATAACAATCGCAGCTGATTTCAACATAAACCCTCGAACAGTTGCCCCCATCTTGGCAAATGCAAAACTGATAAATAACATGGTAGGCAGAGTTCCAGCACCAAATGCCAGCATTAAAGCCCCCCCTTCAAGCACTGAAGTAGCAGAGGTCGCTTCAACATACATGGCAAATGTTAATGGACAAGGCATCAAACCATTTAAAAATCCGGCAATCATTGCTCCAAGCACTGGCCCTTTGGTTCTTGCCTGCGCATAACCTTTACGCAACAAGTTCATCGGCAATAATTTCACCGAGCCCTGAAAAGGTATTAAACCCAGAATACCCAAAGCAAGAATAATGACGATAGACCCTATCACCATTTGCAAAATACTTTGAAACTTACCAATCATGCCACCCGAAACCAGTACCACTCCTAACGAGGCAGCCGCAAAACCGATCAGCACATAAATTGATATTCGAGTTAATTGATAAGCAAAATAAGGCAGCAAGGATTTATTCTTCCCTACATTCATAAAATAACCCGAGACTAGAGCCCCACACATCCCCAAACAATGCCCACTACCCAAAACACCAGCAATAAATGCTAATGTATAATCAAATCCTGTGGCCGCAGCCATTTCGTGCATACCGTGCATCGAATGATCCATCGTATTTCCTTACTTTTTACTAAGTCTTAATGAGTTTACTATGACGGACACTGAACTTAATGCCATCGCCGCCGATGCAACCATGGGGTTTAATTTACCCATTGCGGCAACAGGTATCGCTATGGTGTTATAGCCAAATGCCCAAAATAAATTTTGCTTTATTACCCTAATAGTATCTGTACTTAATTCTATAGTTTCCGTTACTTTGGAGATATCGCCTTGCACTAATGTTAAATCAGCTGACTCTATTGCAATATCAGTACCACTACCGATGGCAAAACCTACATTAGCTGCAGCCAGCGCAGGCGCATCATTAATACCATCACCAATCATCCCTACTTGTTTACCCTCTGCCTGCAACCGCCTAATAATCTCAAGCTTTTCATCAGGCTTGGCATTGGCAACAACTTGTTCAATACCAACTTTAGCGGCTATATAATGCGCTGTTTTCTCAGCATCCCCTGTCACCATTAATGTTTCAACAGCTAATTTATTTAAACGCCTAATAGCATCGGCCGCCTCCAGCCTTGGTTTATCAGCAATACCAAAAACTGCCGCTTCTTTGCCATTAATAGCCATATACACAGGTGTTTTACCTTGCTCAGCAAAGTCACTGGCTTCATCCATCAAACCCTGAACATTAATGTTTTGATCATCCATCCAGAACTTATTCCCCAGCAACAACTTTTTACCATCAACTGTAGCCTCTATGCCTCGCCCAGTTTCACTGTAAAAATGACTGCACTGTAACTGTTCAATTGCTTGCTCTTTCGCATACTCAACAACTGCTTTTGCCAGAAAATGCTCTGAATTATTTTCTGCTGAAGCCGCTAAGGCTATTATTTTATCTTTACCCAGCCTTGATTTCTTAAAAAAATCAGTCACTACTGGTTTACCCTCTGTTATTGTCCCTGTCTTATCAAAAACAATCACATTTAACTTGGTCGCAACTTCCAGACTTTCTCCATTTCTTATATACACACCTTTTTTGGCAGCTTGTCCGGTACCTACCATAATTGCTGCGGGTGTTGCCAAACCTAAGGCACATGGACAGGCAATCAATAACACAGTGACCGCGCTACCAAATGCGACAGAAAATGGTGCCCCTACTAATAACCAGCTAGCGAAGGTTAAACCCGACACGCCCATCACAGCAGGAACAAATACCGCGGAAATTCTATCAACCTGTTTTTGAATAGGTAATTTAGTTGCCTGAGCCTGATCAACCATATGAACAATACCTGCCAGCACGGTATCCATCCCTATTGCAGTTGCTTTAATATGCAGAACCCCATTACCATTGACACAACCCCCAATAACCTTATGCCCAATTTCCTTAACTACAGGCATGCTTTCACCTGTCACCATTGCTTCATCAACAGTCGACACACCAAAAACCACATCCGCATCCGTTGGAATTTTTTCACCTGGCCGTACCAGCAGAACATCGTCTAAAACAATATCATCCACATCGATCAGAACTTCTTCACCTTCTTTTAACAAGGTCGCTGTTTGAGGTTGCAAATCAACTAATTTACGAATAGCTTCCCCTGCCTTACCTCTAGCACTCTCTTCAAGATACCGGCCCAACAACACAAAAGTAATAATGGCAGCCGCAGCCTCAAAATACATATGCCCTCTGCGTCTGAACAACACAGGCAAGCTATAACCATAAGCAGAGCCAACACCCAATGCAATCAAGGTATCCATATTGGCTGCTTTTTGTTTAGCCAATTTCCAGGCTTTGACAAAAAATTGTTTTCCAGTACCAAAAACAACGGGTGTGGTTAAAGCCAACTGAAACCAATGCGTCCACCTGGACTGATTCATTGACATCGCCACAGCAATAACAGGCGCACTTAAAATACTAGACCAGATAAATCGCTTCTTTGCCAGCTCAATCCTTTGCTGCTCTTTAATCACCAAATTCTTTCTTTGAGACAAGGTATCCATAGACAATGCTTCATAACCCAGCATTTCTATTTTTTCTGTCACTTGCTGTTTATCCAGCACACCATGAACAGTCACTGTTTCAGTGGCAAAGTTGACATTAGCCGACTTAACATTTGAATCTCGACTTAACACCATCTCAATCAACAAAGCACAAGATGCACAGGTCATACCTACTACTGCTAAATCAACCTCGTTAACGGGTCCATCAAATTGCTTTTGCTTTTTTTCACGAATCTGTTGTTCTTTTTGAGCAATATTACCCAGCACAGCATCCAATAAAATCAGCAGATTCTTTTTTGGCAAATGCGAAGAGTCAAAATCAATAACAACTGAACCCAAGGAAAATACCGAACGAATGCGTTTTATTTCCGAGCGTTTTTTAAGCAGAATTTCAAGAATATAACATCGTTCGACATCTTTTTCTAAAACGGGAGAAACAATTCGAATACGCCTTTTCAGCTGATGAACAAGGCTAAAGTTCTTATAACTGGCTATTTCTGAATCCATAATGAGAGGTATTATTACTAAGGATCACCAAAAACTACATTATTTAGTGATTTACAATGATATCGGGTGGTCAGGAGCTTACCCTAGACCACCCTGTAAAAACACATTTTATTTAGCAGGCTTACGTGACCGCACTAATAAATAAAACAGGTAAAAGATCGCTGCCCATTGAGACTTAAAAGCCCAGGGCCTGGGTATCCATTCCTGAGTTATACGCGCCCAATGCAGTCGAATCAAATACAGCACCAGAATATCATTTAAAAAATCAATAACAGCCTTTTCGGGGTCTTTAATAAACGATTTAGGTTTTTTCAATCCTAGCTTTGTTATAACTTTTGCGGCCTGAACAGTCTCTTTAGCATCAGTATATTTCTCTGAAGCCCATTTGGATGCTTTCCAGCTTTTTACTTTGGCTTTTATACCCCATCCAGACTGCTTAGCGCCAGCCACCTCGTTAACAACTTGCGCAAGCAGCAAACCTTGCTCATCCAACCCAGCAATAAGCTGAAACAGTTGCGTGGCTAATTGATTAAAATCACACACCACTTCCTGATAGCGGATAGACAACTTCTTTTGCCTTCTGAACAGGTCAACACTGTATACCCCATCAATTGCCTGAACTTTAGCGCTCACTAGCTTGGCAACGGCAGCATCACAAAGCTGCTCAGGTATTTCAAATCGAACATGTCCATCTGCTCTATATCTAATGATAAATTCTTTTTGGATACTCATAAGCGAAAATTAACAAACATTAAAAGCAAAAACGGGCAATAAGACGTATATTAAACACACCTTACTGCCCGTCATTTTTTACTATCTCAAAAAACTATGCAAGATTAAACAATTAAAATGCTTAACCCTCTTCTTTAGTTTCCGCTACGATATCTTCCAAATTTTCTTTTTGCTGCAATACAAAATCTTTACCTGCATCTGTTGCCTTACCAACACTTGATACAATTTCCTTTCTGTATTTATACACTACATACCCTGCAGCGATACCCAACCCAAAAACCAATACTGGATGCTTGGCTAATTTACTCATAAGTTTCCCCCCTGACTTTACTGATGCAGAAGCCATAGAGCCTTTCATAATCTGCTTTCCCATTGCATGTGCACCATGGTGACTATGCCCAGAATGCTTCATACCTTTCATTGCGTGACTACCGTGCGAATGCGCCATTATTAACTCTCTTTGATTAATTACGAATCTTCTGCTGATTCAGTTAAAATCTGATCTTCATGAAGCATCTGAAAAATGCCTTTACAACCTTCACAGCAAAACTTCTTATCCCCCCCCTGGGTTTTAAGCCTAAAGCCTTCAACTTCTACTGCTAATCCACAAAGGTCGCAAATTTCTTTTTTATCGCTCATTTTCAATCAATATCCTTAAACGGAGCAGTTCCGTATATTATCAAATAAAGTCAGGGGTTTCAATCCTAATGACAGCTAAAACCTGCTGAGGCAGCACCTGATTCATCACTTCCACCATACGTTGCTTTGCTACTCGCTTTCATTAATGCAATCCGTAACGCACCCGTCAAACTAGCTCCCAAACCTAACCTCATAGCAAGAGCAGGTACCAAAATCATCGACGCAACGGCAAGCCCGGCCCCTAGAGCCAGCGAACCACCATCGATTGAAGATTTTTCTTGCTGCTCTGTAGAAGAAGCTGCTGATATTTCTTGTGCCATAATTTTCTCATCGTATGTAAGTTAAATCGTACAGATAAAAAAGCACAAATGGTGCCATAAAATAAGCCATTAATTTTACTACGGTTTTTAAAAAAATAAACATTTAATAAAAATAACTATGTTATATGACGCACTTTATACCAGCCAAATAACCCATTACACGACTAAAAAACTATCTTCTTGCTTTTTAATCTATAATTATCACCACTGAAATAGACCAACAACAAGAACATGCCAACATTACTCTTTTCTTTACGCGGTGTACCTGATGACGAAAGCTATGAAGTCAAGGAGTTATTAAGCTCCCATGAGATTGACTATTACGAAACATCAGCGGGAAACTGGGGGATTTCGATGCCTGCGCTTTGGCTTAGTAATACTGATGAACTGGAGAAGGCGCAGATGCTGCTCGACGAATACCAACAACAGAGAGCCATTACCCAGCGTAAAAACTATGAACAATTAAAAAAAGAAAGAAAAAACAAGCGCCTAATCGACGTTATTATAGAAAAACCCTTACGACTACTGATCTACCTAGCCGCCATAGCCTTTATCTTATACCTATACCTAAGAATGCTTTTTGAATTTGGCCTATAAAACCAGTAACTTAAATATAAAGGTATGTTGCAAAAACAGACCAGCTTACAAGCAACAGTAACCACGGCAACAAAGCCTGCTTATAAACAATATCAACCAGCTCCTCTGCACCGGAGCTATCATCTGGCATAGCAACGGCTTTTGAGGCTTTCTGTAAGCGTCTATTTAACTCTCTAGACTTTTCTTTCTGCTGCTTTTTATAATGATTAATCCCTTTTTCTATTCCTAAGGCAATTAACTTGGTCTGTTCTTTTGTTTGTCCTGGACGCTGTGTTGCTTTTGCCGCCTTAAGCGCATCATCTTGTGTTTGTGGGGATGGTTTTTGATATTTATTATTTTTAGCCATTATTATTCTTGAACTCTATAAGGTTCCATTTGAATAGAAAGTATTTTTCTACCCAACATGATTACTTTACCATGATAACGCTCTTCCCCTGTTGAACTGAACTCAAACTGGAAAGATCGCCAGACTTTAACTTTGCCATTATCATCTCTTTTCAACCATTGCCCCGTTAAGGCGGCATAGTCATCCAGCAACATTACATCCATTTTCCGGCAATGGACAACAGCGGCAGAAAACGCGATTTCTCTTGCCTTAGTAGCACTTGACCAATAATAAGCAAGCAATAACAATAAAAGAATTAAAAACAAATCTAGCATAAAAGTCCTACCTTAAAAAACACAGTCATCTATAGACGGATGACATTCATGCCTCTATTATATTATCTTCACCTAAGCCAAAACCAAACTCCATGAATTATCTTGAAGTCTATTTCAATGGCATTTTAAAACATAACTTTCCTATACAAACTGATGTAATCAGTATTGGTAGAGCATCTAGCAATGATTTAATTATTGATAATATGGGGGTATCCAGCCACCATGCTGTCATCGCAAAAAAAGACACTCTGTTCTACCTTGAAGACTTAAACAGCACCAATGGTACATTTGTTAATAACAACAAAATAACACAATCGCATAAAATCGGCTTGCATGATGCCATTACTATAGGCAAGCATACCATTAAATTCAGCGAATGGAGTCAATCCCAGCATTCAAGCACAGAGGATACAACTCAAGATACATCGGACGCCACTGTCCTTATGAGCAAAAGTGCGAGAAACAATAAAACGCCTGGGCAAAACCCGCAAACCGCCTCATTCCACTTAGTTTTAAATGGCGAAAAAACGGGCATTACAAAATTATTATTAACAAAAAACAGTTATCAAATAGGTAAAGCAAAAGATAATGAAATCCGAATAGCTGGATGGTTTTGCCCCGCCTATATTGCCAAAATAGATAAGATAGGCCCGTCTTTTTATATCATTCCTCTAAAAAAGAATACTGTTAAACTGAATAACACGGTCATTAACACTCGTGTCCTACTTAGCCCGTCCGATCTGCTAACAATAAAAAGATTAACACTAAAATTTTCAAGTAATCAATAGAGACAACTGACAATCAGAAAACACTCTAGGAGCCTGTCCTAGAATAGAAACCGTCACGAGGGAAAGCCCTTTTGAGTCAGTTTTTTCGTTCATTTGAGGCGAATAGCTGTGCTACTTAACGAAAATGAACGGGGAAAATGGCCAAAAGGGCTTTTTCCGTACTAGTGCATGGATGCACGTAGGTAGAACAACGCAGGAGCAGTTGTCGAGTAGGTTCTCTATTCTCGGATAGACTCCTAGCTAGGTGCCACCCATATAATGGAGACATTATCATTCCCACCTTTCTGCAAAGCTGCAGCCAGTAGCTGTCGACAATAAATATCGGGCAACTGCCCTTTTAATCGTTGCTGAACTTGCTCTATTTCCGCATCATCAAGCATATCGGTTAAACCATCAGAACAAATCAAAAAACTATCTGTATCCTCAAGCTCAGTAACATTTATTTCAGGTTCAACATAAGCATAGGGACCAAGAGCCTTAACGATCACATTAGACGAAGGTCGCTCACCTTCACACCCACCATCCAGCCATAATTGAAGCATCGAATGGTCACGGCTTAAAGCTTGCAACTTGCCCTCTCTTATTCGATAAATCCGGCTATCCCCAATATGAAAAATCAGCATTACATCATCTGATAACAGCCAACACCCCGCAATGGTTGTTCCCATCCCACTACCATTTAATGCATTTCGCTCTTCATTCAATTGATACAGATGATTATTTGTTTCATGCAATACCTTCTCTAAAGCATTCTTTTTTTCATCAATATTCAAAGAGCTCGTTGCAAACCTGTTGTGTAATTCAGCAAGCCACGACCTAAAGCTCATATCAAATTCTCGCGACTGCAGAGCACTATGAATTTCTTTGATGGCCTCTGCGCTTGCCACTTCACCCGCTTGATGGCCGCCCATACCATCAGCAACCATTAACAACCCTAACTCTTCATCAATTAAAATATTGTCTTCATTTTGTTTACGCACCATACCCTCATGAGTAATTCCCGCAACAACATATTTATTTAACAATTTTTTGTGCATATTTATTACTAATTTAGCAGCTAATCACTGATAATACAGGGTCTTAAAGATTAACTTATTTCCCAGAGAATAGTTCAAGAGGAACTTAATGAATAGTTGTAGTCAATGCGGCCAAGTAGTAGACAGCATCAACAACCGCTGTCCTCATTGTGGCAGTTTAAACTCAAAAATAGATAGCCTACTCGCATCAGAAGCCGCGGAAGCTGAACAGAGATCCTTAAAAGGCAAGCTAAAATCAATTTTACAGGCTAAAAATAAAAAACAGGCCCTGCTTTTTCAGTTCAACGCAACAAAACAATCATTAACAAAAGAAAATCTATTCATTGCGTTTATCATCATTGCGTTTATTTTCTCTATGACTTACGTCATTATTTAATCTAAAAACTAGAGGTCTATTAACTTTGGTTTGATGGGTAGAGTGATTTCAATTGATAGTTTGTACGCTCTGCATCACGGCCATTAAGTTAAGCGGAAGTATAGGATGTGCTGACGACAAGAAACGCATCATTCCGAAAGATACGCTTCGTAGCTCAGCATCATCCTATGCTAATAATTGTCGTAACTTAAAGCTATGTCACCGTTAAATGTGGAATTTTGATTAACAAGAGAACCTTGAAGAAGAGAATTGTTTAAATTTCTCCTCACCCCACCCTCTCCAGCAGGAGAGGGCTTTAAGAGCTAGTTCATCCATTTTCAACACTTAACGGTGACATAGCCTAACTTAATGGCTTTGACGCAAAACATGGAACCGATTGCACTTTGATTTACAGGCTAAAAAACATCCCGATAAACGCTGCAAGGTTTAAGCAGTCAGAATCCTCAAAACTGCTTGAGCATGTTCAGCAACTTCAATGCCTAAGTCAGTTAAATACCCGCCATCATCCTGAGAAGTCAATCCCTTATCAAACAATCTTTTTGCCGCAGTAATAACCTCCGGTTCAGCTGAACCATGTACTTTAATCCCTTCCTGTATCGAAGCTACATTAAAGTGCGTAAGTAACTTAATTTCTTCTATCAACTCTGCTGTTAAAGCCATCAATATCATCCTCACATTTAAAAACAACAGTATAACAATTATCAACAGAAAAAAATTACATCATTTTACTGCTGCCTCTCAGAGTCCACTTGCATACATATCCAGCCCAGCAGCAACAGTCTTCAGTCTTTACCCTGCTCTTGCAAATACTCATCCTTCAAATGCATATAATGTTTATAAGAATATTCCAAAAACTGCTTTTCAGTCTCTTTCAGCGCTCGCACCTGTTTAGCAGGGGAACCAACATATAAATAACCGCTTTCTAATTTTTTCCCTGGCGGCACTAGCGCTCCAGCGCCTAGCATTACATAATCCTCTAATACCGCATCATCCATAATAATCGCGCCTATACCAATCAAACAATAATTGCCAACGGTACAAGCATGCACTACGGCTCGATGCCCGATGGTTACACCTTTCCCTATCGTTAGTGGATGGCCTTGTGGTGAATAATCACCGGCATGAGAAACATGCAGCACAGAACCATCTTGTACATTGCTCCCATCACCAATACGGATACTTTCCACATCGCCTCTTATAACTGTTGTTGGCCAGATTGAAACATCATCACCCACATGCACATCACCAATAACAACAGCGCTATCATCTACATATACATTCTCACCCAACACTGGGACTATATTTTTAAATGACCTTATCATCACAAACCCTCCAAATATTTACTATAATCATACAACATCTATTTAAACAGAGGTTGATATGGCTCTTCTTGATGGCATTAAAAGACAGCTTCGTTCTGTTATTGAATGGAATGACCCTTCAGCAGATATTATTTTGTCGCAATGGACAGGAAATGGTGATGAAATAAAAAATGCCTCAAAGCTTATCGTTGGACCTGGTCAGGGCTGTATCTTTGTTTATGAAGGTAAAGTTAAATCAATTATTGAAGAAGAATGTCTGATTGATTTAAAAACGGCCAACATACCTTTCTGGACCACTATCAAGAAATTCATGCAGTTTTTTGAAAGTGAGCATAAGGTCGGCATTTACTTCTATAAAAAAAGTAAAATTCTGAACCAAAAATGGGGCACCACCTCGGTGATTAAATATGACGATCCCAAATATAAATTCCCTGTCGGTTTAAAGGCTTATGGTAACTATAGTTACCGCATATACGATCCAAAGGATTTCTTTGTCAATATTGTGGGCAGTCACTCTGACTTTTATGTAGATGACTTTAGAACGGTTATGTCTGCTCGCATCATTCACCCGATTAGTGATTATCTGGCTGAAAGTAAATTCAGCTATGCCGAAATCGATGCTAATCGGGAAGAAATTGCCCAAGGTATTTCGATTAAGTTATCTATGGCCTTTCGCAAACTCGGCTTTGATATTACCGACTTTAGAATTGAGGGGACTGATTTTGATGCTGAAACCCTAAAACGTATTAACCGTATAGCTGATCTGACGGCTGAAGCTCAGGCAGCAAAAGCTGTCGGACTTGATTATGCAAAAGTACAACAACTGGAAGCGATGCGAGAAGCCGCCAGAAATGAAGGCGGTGGTGCGGGTATCGGCATGGGTATGGGCGCTGGCATAGGTTTGGGGCAAAGTATGGCGCAGTCTATTAACCCGCAAAACACCCCAGAGCCAAACACAAATGATGCAATGGCTAAATTGACCCAACTAAAAAATCTGTTTGAAGCAGAGTTAATCAGCGAACAGGAATACGCAGCAAAAAAACAGCAAATTTTGGAAAAAATGTAAAATGGCCCGTTGTAGCAGTTGTTCAGCGCCACTACCCGCAAACATCAATCGTTGCACCTATTGTGATGTACGCAATGATATTGACTTACATAATAGACATCAATACACGGTTCAAGCCAAACAGTCCGACAGGCTTTGCCCACATTGCGAAACCGCATTACAAACAATCAAACTAGACATTAATGGCGTTTTTTTTATAGAGCGCTGTAAAAGCTGTTTTGGCTTATTTTTTGATAATGGCGAAATTGAAACGCTATTAGAGTCTTCGGTATCAAATATTTCTGATATCAATTTAGCATTAATAAAAAACATTAATAAAGATCGCTTTCAAAGCCATCAAAAAGTTAAATATATCAAATGCCCTGTTTGCAGTATATTAATGAACAGAGTCAATTTTGGTCATCGTAGTGGCGTTATTGTTGACCAATGTAAAAAGCATGGTATTTGGGTTGATAGTGGAGAAATCACTCATTTAATGGAATGGAAAAAGGCGGGGGGACAATTACTGCATGCTAAAAATGAAGCTAAAGAAAAAATAAAACACAAAAAAAAATCACCTTCATTATCTTCTTATCAGCAGAACGACTATTATCAACAACCTCAAAATGTCGAAACAGACTTGCTAGAGTCCGTTTCCAACCTCCTATACAAGCTTTTTGGATGAAACTGATATACTATTTCCATTATAGAATTATCTTATCCGTATAAATAAGGGGCTAGCCTGCTATACTCATGCAAATAAACCAAGTATATTGCTTATACGTTAGTATTCTATTTTTCAACACAATTTACATTATCAAGGTACCTCAATGGCTTTAATGGGCTCATTCTTTAAAGGGAAAGAATCAAAACCTCCTGCTATCATCGCTGGAGATAAATTGACCATTGAAACATTAAAAAAACTCATTCCCATTAGAAACCTGAGTGATGACAAGCTTGAGTCATTTGCAATGGATCACACCTGCGAGGTCATTACTAAAGGGCAAGTTTTTTTCAAAGCTAATGAGACATCTCAATCCACTATTTATTTATTAAAAGGAACCGTTTCTTTAGCTGATGAAAATGGTAAGGCATTTGAAATAGAAGACAGTGAAGCAAAAGCCAAATTCCCTTTAACTAGTGGTTTAAAACACACCACAACAGCTACCGCAGTAACAGAAATTAACGTTTTGCGTGTATCTCAATCGATCATGGCTGTTCATTCAGAAAAACACCATTATTCTGAACTGAAAATTCCTGAAAATTTAAAACAAAACCGCTTATTACAAACCTTTGTTCAAAACATTGCTAACGATGAATTAGAGGTACCTTCTTTGCCTAGTATTGCTATTCAATTACGTAAAGCAATGCAAAATGAAATTGGTATTGATGAAGCGGTAAAAATAATACAGCTTGATCCCGTTATTTCTGCAAAACTGGTAGAGGTAGCAAATTGCCCGCTTTACGTTTCTAGAGTACCCGCAAAAAGCTGTTTTGAAGCCGTCAAAAGGATAGGATTAAATGCGACTCGCAGCCTAGTGATTAGCTTAAGTATAAAAAACATCTTCAAAAGCGACTCACCACGAATTAGACACTTACTTGACCACCTCTGGAAACAAAGTATTTATCTTTCAAGCTTATGTTTTGTACTGGCATCAGCCAGTAAGCAAGGCAATCCTGAAGAGGCCTTATTGGCAGGACTGATTGCCGACATAGGTACAATCCCCTTCCTTAATTTTGTCGCCAACTTGCCTGAGAACTACTATGATGAAAAAGAAATCATGCAAGCGATACCTATTATTAAAGGTGTAGTAGGCGCCACTATTTTAGAAAAATGGGGCTTCACTGCCGATTTTATAGAAGTTCCATTAATGTCTGAACTATGGCATTTGCATACTGATGGCCCCCTGACTTATACAGACATCGTCATTTTATCTCGGCTACACAGTAAAATTGGCAAAAAGAACTCAACCTTACCTGCCATAACCTCTATTCCTGCAGCAAGTAAATTAAAAACAATTAGCCTTTCTCCAGAAAACTCATTAAGTATCCTGCATGATGCAAAAGATAAAATTAATGATGCTTTGAAAACTTTTTCGTCTTAAACGATTATGTTCTGGAATCGCAAAAAGAAGAAAGCTAATGCTCCTCCATCGAATACCGAAGCCAGAAAAAAACCCAAAAAAGCACTGCCTTTAGCTTTTCTTAAACGCCTAATCCCTATCGGACGTTTAGCTGATGCTGATTTACTTAAATTACGGGTAACGCTCTCTCATTACCAGCCCGGAAATATTATTTTCAGTCAGAGTGAATCCTCAGATTCTCTTACCTATATTATGAAAGGCCAGTGCTATATAGAAACAAGTACCGGCTCTGGCTATGAGATTGATGCCAGCACATTTAAATCTTGCTACCCTTTATCAAGTCATACTCATAACCAATGTACCGCCATTGCTAAAACAGATGTCAGCGTTATCCACTTTCCTCAAGAAACACTTCATCACAGTAGCAGTACAGATATAAGAAACCCGTTATTAAATACCGAGGATATCCCGGACAAACTTCGTGACAACGCCTTTTTCAATGATTTCTGCCAACACTTTAAACAACAAAAACTTTTCATCCCCAGTCTACCCGATGTTGCTCTGAAACTTAGGCATGCTGTACAAAAAAATATTGGTGTCATTGAAGCGGTTAAAATTATTAATCTTGACCCCGTCATTTCTTCAAAACTAATTCAAATTGTTAACAGCCCTCTGTATAGAGGCATTAATCCAATTAGTAACTGCCATGATGCAGTCACCCGACTAGGTTTAAGCACTACACGAAACCTGGTGACCAGTATCAGCCTGCAAAACCTTTTTAGCAGTCGCAATAAAGAACTCAACAAAATAACCTTAATGCTCTGGAAACAAAGCATTCAAGTTTCAAGCATTAGTCACACTTTGGCGCTTCTTACAAAGCAAACCAATCCAGACGAAGCATTACTTGCAGGACTGGTCCACAATATTGGCGCCATTCCAATTGTAATTTTTGCAGATAGCCTGGATCAGCATAGCTATTCCAATCAAGACATAACCCAATCCATTCATACTCTGCAAGGTTTATTAGGCAATTTCATTCTAGAAAAATGGGGCTTTCCGGATCTTCTGAAACAAATCCCCAGACAAACTGAAAACTGGTACCATAGCAATGGTGAAGCCCTGGACCTTAGTGATATAGTGCTATTGGCCAAGTTTCATAGCTATTTAGGCTCAAACAAAATGTCCACCTTGCCGCCCATACACACCTTACCCGCTTTTCAAAAACTGGGTGATAATGCATTAACACCAGAGATGTCATTACAAACACTGCATGATGCCAAAGAACAAATCCATCAGGCCTTGAGTTTATTTAATTCATAAATCTAGCCGTTATTGTTAAGCAAACCTGCACCCTACTCTAATTCAAATAAAATCATGTTTGTAGAGCGGACTTCAGTCAGCTATAGTGGGCCATTAACTCCATGCTCAACTTCTGAACAAAACCTGTTATCAATGATGAATAACCCCTTATTAGAAAACACCACACTTCCTCAATTTTCTAAAATTAAACCCGAACATATAGAACCTGCCATAGATAGCTTATTAGCCGAAGCCCGTACTGTTGTAGAGCAATATTTACAGGCCAGCAGCGAATACACTTGGGAAAATCTGGTTGAGCCTATCGAAAATATTGAAGATAAACTTAACAAAGTATGGTCACCCATCAGTCATATGAATTCTGTCGTCAATACAGATGAACTTCGTGATGCTTATAATGCCTGCTTACCTAAACTCAGCGAATATTCAACTGAAATGGGACAAAACAAAGCCCTGTTTAATGCTTATCAACACATTGCCAACAGTGATGCATACGCCTCTCTGGACACTGCACAACAAAAAATCATCAATAATGCATTAAGAGATTTTCGCCTATCAGGTATTGACCTGTCAGAGGAAAAGCAACAACGCTATAAAGAAATCAGCCAGGCACTATCACGTTTATCCAGCAAATATGAAGAAAACTTGCTGGATGCAACCAACGCCTGGACAAAACAGATTACTGATGTAAATATGCTGGCTGGCCTACCAGAAACAGCCTTGATGCAGGCGAAACAAACAGCCGAAAATCAACACCAAGAAGGCTGGTTGATTAGCTTACAGTTCCCATCTTACATCGCTGTAATGACCTATGCTGATAATCGTGAATTACGCAAAGAACACTATAGCGCTTTTGCCACCCGTGCATCAGAACTCGGTGCTAATGAAGCATGGGATAACAGCCAGATTATGGAAGATACGCTGGCATTAAGACATGAAAAAGCACAATTACTAGGGTTTAAAAATTACGCTGAATATTCTCTGGCCACAAAAATGGCTGATAAACCTGAGGATGTGGTTAATTTTCTGGAGGATTTAGCCGATAAATCATGGCGCCCTGCTCGTAAGGATCTTTCAGAGCTAAGACAGTTTGCCAAAGAACATTATAGTATTGCTCAGTTACAGGCCTGGGATATCAGTTACTTTTCAGAAAAAATGCGCCAGCATTTTTATCAATTATCACAAGAAGAAGTTAAAGCCTACTTTCCATCCACTCGCGTGATACCTGGTTTATTTTCGGTGGTTGAAAAACTATACGGCTTAAAAATAACTGAAATCACAGATTTTGACAGCTGGCACCCGGATGCCCGATTTTTTGAAATTAAAGATGAAGATGATCAACTACGCGGTCAGTTTTATCTGGATCTATATGCCCGCGAGAAAAAACGCGGTGGCGCCTGGATGGATGATTGTGTGGGGCGTAAAAAAGTAGCAGATGAGATACAAACTCCAGTCGCCTATTTAACCTGCAACTTCACTCCCCCCACAGGCAATACTCCAGCCCTGTTAACTCATGATGAAGTAACCACCCTATTCCATGAATTTGGTCATGGTTTACAACACATGTTAACCAAAATTGATCACTTGGGGGTTTCAGGTATCAATGGTGTGGAATGGGATGCAGTAGAATTACCTAGCCAATTTATGGAAAACTGGTGCTGGGAAAAAGAAGCCCTGGACCTAATCTCAGGACATTATCAAACAGATAAAAAACTGCCGGATGAATTATTTCAGAAAATGCTGAATGCGAAAAATTTTCAAGCAGGCATGATGATGGTCAGACAACTGGAATTCAGTCTATTTGATTTTAAAATGCATCAACAATACAACCCGACTAAAGGCGGGCAAATTTACAAAACTCTAAATCAGATCAGAGAACAGATTGCGGTGATGCAGCCGCCAGAATTCAACCGCTTTGCCCATAGCTTCTCGCATATTTTTGCAGGTGGATATGCAGCCGGCTATTACAGCTACAAATGGGCAGAAGTATTGTCCAGTGATGCTTATTCTCTATTTGAAGAAAAAGGTATTTTTGATCAAAGCACAGGAAAATCCTTTTTGCATAACATTTTAGAAACAGGTGGAAGCCAGGATGCCATGCAATTATTTGTTGAATTTCGTGGCCGTGAACCCGAAATTGATGCCCTACTCAGACACAACGGAATCGCCGCATGAAATATAAAGATTTAAGAGACTTTATAAAGCAACTGGAAAAAAAAGGCGAACTGAAACGCATTACTGTTGAAGTCGACCCTTATCTAGAAATGACCGAAATTTGTGACCGCACCTTAAAACAGGAAGGCCCGGCGCTATTATTTGAGAATCCAAAAGGTTCCAATATTCCTGTATTGGCCAATCTGTTTGGCACCCCTAAACGTGTTGCCATGGGGATGGGGGCGGATTCAGTTACTGAATTACGCGGTATAGGTGAACTACTGGCCTATTTAAAAGAGCCGGAGCCACCCAAAGGCATGAAAGATGCGATGGAAAAACTCCCGGTTTTTAAACAAGTGTTGAATATGGCTCCAAAAGTCATCAACAACCCAGCTTGTCAGGAAGTCATCCGAGTGGGCGATGAAGTTGATCTCAGCGTATTTCCTATCCAGACTTGCTGGCCTGATGATGCTGCGCCATTAATCACCTGGCCACTGGTGATAACCAAAGGCCCCAATAAAGACCGCCAAAATTTAGGTATTTATCGCCAACAAGTCATCGGCAAAAATAAAGTTATTATGCGCTGGTTATCTCATCGAGGTGGCGCATTAGATTTTCTGGAATGGCAGGAAGCCCATCCTGGTGAACCATTCCCCGTCTCTGTCGCATTAGGTGCAGACCCTGCCACTATTTTAGCCGCTGTTACGCCAGTACCTGACTCATTATCAGAATATGCCTTTGCAGGTTTATTACGAGGCAGTAAAACAGAAGTTGCTAATTGCTTGAGCAATGATTTACAAGTGCCTGCCAGTGCAGAAATCGTTCTGGAAGGCTTTATCTATCCTGATGAAATGGCAGCCGAAGGCCCTTATGGTGACCACACGGGCTACTATAATGAAGTCGATGAGTTTCCTGTTTTCACCATAGAACGCATCACCCAAAGACAGGCACCCATTTATCACAGCACCTACACAGGCCGCCCACCTGATGAACCTGCTATTTTAGGCGTGGCATTAAATGAAGTGTTTATCCCTATATTACAGAAGCAATTCCCTGAGATCATAGACTTCTATTTACCACCAGAAGGCTGTTCTTACCGCATGGCGGTCATCAGCATGAAGAAACAATATGCAGGACATGCCAAACGAGTAATGCTCGGCACCTGGTCGTACTTGCGTCAGTTCATGTACACTAAATTTGTCATCGTAGTTGATGAAGATGTTGATGTGCGTAACTGGCAAGATGTGATCTGGGCGATCACTACGCGAATGGACCCGGCACGAGATTTAACTATTTTAGAAAACACCCCGATAGATTATCTGGATTTCGCCTCGCCAGTATCAGGCTTAGGCTCCAAAGTAGGCTTTGATGCCACCAATAAATGGCCGGGTGAAACAAACAGAGAATGGGGTAAAACTATCGTGATGTCAGACGAGGTAATTAAACGCGTCGATGAAATATGGGATTCATTATAAAGCAAATGCAGTGTAGTTATTCTGGCAGGGATTGCCAGAATCCAGCTACCAAGAACGTCCTATCTCCACATACACACTCTGATGAAATAATTGGCTCGCACGCTATTTATAAGCCAGACTAAAGACCAGTAGGTATTATTCAAACAATTACTTCAGTAGCAACTAGCATTTATCAAGATGAAAACCTTTTAAAATTTTCTATCGCTTGAAAAAAACTATCGTAAGCACTTGTTTTACTCCCTGCGATAATAAACTCAGCTGTCTTTTTATTGCCAAAACCCGCCTGCCATGCCCCACCTGAAACCTTGCAATCATCTGCTATAAAATGACGGATGCGCTGTAAAGACAATACTTGACTGTTTTTACTCTGATAGCACCAAACTATAGCGATCTTATCTTGTTTATTATCTTTAGCGAGATTGAGTAAAACAAGGCGATGATTAGAGCCAAGCAGCCATAACTTCTGCAACTCAGTTGAATCAACAGCTGCTTCAATCTGAATATCGGCGTAAATAAATTGTGGAATTTCCCCATTCTGCATCATAGCCAGGATATACCGAGCTAAAGCGGGCTTTAATTTCTTTTCAGGCGAAGAGGAACTCAACATATTTGTTAAATACTCCACATCGTTTCTATCACTACTGAGTTTTATTGGCACCCCTAAACGCGATTCTACTTTTTGTCGCCAGACCGTAAGCTTTTTATCAACGGCTTCTGTTCTCTCTTTATTTATCTGATTTTCAACAAAATCACTCAATTTAGCCGCTATCTTTTGCCTGTCTTCATCACTGATAAACTGATAATCAAAGCTAGCGGGGTTGGCACTTTTACCTTGCGTTAAACAGTGATAAATAAATACCCTGTCATATTCACTGTGCATCAACAAACCGCTGATTATTTTTAAGGCTTTAGATAAAGCGCCCGCTTGAACAGGATTAAAGAGGTAGATTATTTCCGTGAGTTCCAGAGTATAGATCCAATCAGAATTTCGATAACGAGTAGAGTTATCCGCAAAAATAGTCGAAGCCTGTTCACCAATAATTTCTATGACATCATGTAATAAATTCAAGGCATATTTTTCTGAACCTTTTTTTATCGCATGCTTACCCGCTTCTATGGCAACAGTCTGAGCAATACCTATCATCGGGTTTGCCGCCATGCCAATACGTAACACCGGTGTTACAAAAGTTAAAAAAGGCTCGGCCTTTTTATAATAGCCAATAGTGTTTGCCGACTTTTGAATATATAAATAGGTTTTCCTAAGATTGTATTCTTTGATATTGATTGGAAAACTATCGACTAGAACCAATAACTGCAAAGATAACCTATTCAATGAGCGCAACAGGTTTTCTATGCTGGTCTCCATTAATGGATGCTCTGAGTCTGGATGATGAATACGGGCAACAGATTCGATTAAATCGACAATATCATCCAACAGTAACTCATTTTTAAAGTTTTTATTTTCGCTATATCTTTTATTAACGATTTTATCAAAAATCATTTCAGCTCTTTGTTGCAACAGTTCGGCGACTTGCTGATCAAATACTTGCTCTATTTTACTTTCTTTACTGTGTTGCTGATCTGGGTATTCAAAATACTGCTGATATTGAATTAATTTTTGCTTAAGCTGTTTTTCTTTTTGGCTTAATAAATCCTGCTTTGCCTGAAACTGTTGTTGAAGTTGCTGTAATTTTTCCTGATCCTCTTCAAGTTTACGTTCCTGGTAATTTAATCTCAAACTTTCACTACTTTCCTTAGCCAAGAATATAAACACCAGACTACAGAAAAACAGGGTAAAGCTACTACCATGAAGCAACCATTCCCAGTGTCCTAAGGTAAATTCTTTAGTCATCAAGAATATGGTTCCCTGAATAAAAAAGAAACTACTGAATATAAAGAAAACAGTCATTTTATTGATAGTCTTATATGTCATTTTTCAACCCTGCATTGTTAGCGATCTTCCTGCATTCAATCTATAACTAATACCATTAAGATATATACGATATCAGCTAGACAAAAGTATCAATCCATTATTTATAAGCCTAATATTTTTCAGACAATAAGCAACTACTCTTGCATATTTTTAATAAAAAACTCAAATTCGTCTATTCTTTGAATTAATCAGCTTAAAATATTATTACAAATTGCTCATCTTTTTATAGCTTTAGACTAGCTCCCAACCTGGGTTGTATTAACTAAACAAAGAATAACTGATATGACGCATACCACTAAAAATTTAGATACTGATGCTAACTCAAGCTATCAGACCCGCTTGGGTTTCAAAAATACAGCTCGTATACTTTGGCCCTATTTTTCTCGGAATTTTATGGAGCAATTCAGAAGTATATGGTTTATAGTCGCTTACCTTGCTATTTTCCAACTTCTAATTCTACACCTCCCCCTAGTCTATAGTTTGATGATTACCTTTGGCATATTTGTTGTGCTAATGGGACTGATGTTCTTTATGGAAGGCTTACGCCTAGGTTTAATGCCTTTAGGTGAGGCGATAGGGTCTGTTTTTCCACATAAAACTGGCATGACGCTCATCCTGATTTTCGCGTTCTTGCTGGGTATAGGTGCAACCTTTGCAGAACCAGCCATTGCGGTATTAAAAGCTGCTGGTAGTGGTGTTAACCCTGTTAAAGCTCCGTTACTATTCTCCTTACTCAATGAGTTCTCCGGTCAACTGGTGCTATGTGTTGGATTAGGTGTAGGGTTTGCCGTGTTATTAGGTGTATTACGTTTTTTTTATGGCTGGTCGCTTAAAGTACTGATTATCCCAATTGTATCGGGACTATTGGCTCTGTCATGGTACTTCAGTCAGGTAACTGTTTTGCAATCGGTATTAGGTCTTGCCTGGGACTGCGGTGCGGTCACTACCGGTCCAGTCACCGTTCCATTAGTGTTAGCTCTAGGTATTGGGGTATGCAGAGTTGTCAGTAAAGGCAACAGCAACAATGCTGGCTTTGGTATCGTGACACTTGCCTCATTATTCCCAATCATTGCCGTTCTATTACTGGCTTTGTATCACTACTCTGCCGAAGACTATTATGGAACCCGTTATTATCAAGGTGAGTTGCAGCATAAAATAACTACCGGACAAACAGAGCATAAAGCAGACAAAACAGTTAATAATTCAGCCACACCTTTTAGTCAGCAAGAATTTAATAACTTTCAACAAACGGGGAATATCAATGCCAACCACAAAATCATATTACAACAAGGCTCTGCCGAATTTAAAGATGGCAAAATTGTATTAAAAAATCCCTTACTTGTGATTGAAAAAGCAGCGGAGATCGAAGACTCTGAAATATCAACCTGGGATAACAAAAAAGATATAGTTCTAGCTGTAAAGCAATCCATGCTAGAAGCCTTAAGAGCAATCATCCCCTTATGTTTATTTCTATTTCTCATTCTTCGCTATCTACTCAAACAAAAACTACACCGCCCTAGAGAAGCTGCAGTAGGTGTTGTCTTTGCACTATTTGGCATGGCCCTGTTCGGCTTAGGAATCAGTATGGGGTTGACTCCTCTTGGTAGTCAGCTAGGTAGCAACGTGCCTTCGGCATTTGTCGAAATATCGGTTTGGCAAAGTTCCATCTCAGCAGGCCCTATTATTGATAATGATAAAGTAGGAAAAATCATCGCCGTCATCTTCGCATTTTTCTTAGGCTATGGTGCCACATTAGCAGAACCCGCGCTAAATGCATTAGGAGAAACAGTTGAGCATATTACCGTTGGTGCATTTCGGAAAAAGTTATTAATTCAAAGTGTGGCAATAGGTGTTGGGCTTGGCATAGCCGCAGGTATTTTAAAAATAGCCTACAATCTACCCTTATTTTATCTATTAGCCCCACCCTATATTTTCCTGTTATTTTTAACCGCAATATCGTCTGAAGAATTTGTAAATTTTGGCTGGGATAGTGCAGGCGTTACTACTGGCCCGATAACGGTACCTCTTGTTCTGGCTATTGGCCTGGGTGTCGGTGGCAATGTCCCTGGTGTAATTGACGGCTTTGGTGTATTAGCTTTAGCATCCGTTGGCCCCATTTTAACTGTGTTAACCATAGGCCTGTTCAATCGTATACACAGCAGTAGAAACCAAGTGTAAGTAGATTAGATAACAGCCAATTAATTTATATAAAATGGAAAGATTATGTATACACGAGTGACCAACACATCAATTGTTACCGCCATCCTTCCAGAAGCTTACATTGATAGAACTCTCAGCGCTTTAAAACTAGCAGGGTATGATGTCATTCACTGGAGTGCCCGCGGAACACTGCTAGACAAACGCTGGTATAGAAAGCTTTTTCCTTTCATCAGCCCAGAGAAAGGTATTATTCGTATTTTAGTGCCGAATAACGAAGTCGATCAGACCATGCACATCATACTTGAACAAGCACACTTAGACAGACAGGGAACAGGGGCAGTCTATTGCACACCTTGTGAAGAATTACATATTGGTGGACAGTTCCATTCCAATTGCTCAGGTAAAAGCATTACTGAAAGTAAAAGCGCCTGGTTACTAAAAGAAAACCTGGATATTATTCACTGTATTGTCGCTAAAGATATTAGCGAACAAATTGCAACTGCAGCTATTGAAGCAGGTGCTCACGGCCCTATTGTCCATTACTCTGAAGGCAGAGGCTTGCGAGATAGATTAGGCTGGCTGCGTATTACCAAACAAGCTGAAAAAGAAGTCTTGACCGTCCTTGTAGATAATTCAGATGCTGAAGATACTTTTAATGCAATGGCTCATGCTGGAAACCTGGATTTACCTGGACGTGGTTTTATGTACCAGATGCCTGTAAACAAAGGCTTATTTAATTTACCTAGCCACTTTGATGCACATAACCATTCAGCTAATATGCAACAAATAATCAGTGCTATTGATCATTTAATGGGGCATGAGCATTGGCGAGATCAAACAGTTTTTGAATTAGGCGGTTCTGGAAAATCAGCAGGGTTGGACTTTATCAACAAACACCCTAAAAAAATAATCAAGGAACAACAAGTCTGTCTCACCGCAATGGTTGATCGTGAACATGCAGAGCAGATCATGGATATCATGTTAGATTGTGGCGCCCCCGGTCTAAATACCAGTTATTGCCAATATGTAACCTCTAAAATAAAATGTTTACATAAAGGCGTCAATCTGATTCCAGAATACGGAATTATTGATTGTATCGTTGCAGATGACAAGGCCCATAGCATATTAGACAAAGTCAAAGTACAAACTGAAAAACTGGGCATTGCAGATCTATGCCTATTTTTACAACCTGTTCCCAAGGTCATAACCTACCTTCATGAACCTCGACCTGAAAAAAGAAGATCTGCAGAGGATCGCAGTATGACAGTGGAAGAATAAGCAAGGTAGCCCTTATTTGTCGAAAATCTATTCAGTTTTTTGTTTCTAAGCTATCCTGAACCCACTCACGCATACAATATACAGAGGAAAGAGCTGGAGAGAAACCAGCTCTTTCCCGATTAGGATATTGCTATATAACCAGCATATTATGCTTTGGCAACAGTTGTTTTAATGTGTAATTACGATGATAAATAGCAGCTTGATGAAATTTATAAACATTTGTATTTATCATTTCATGTGATTTTTTACAATCTTCGAAACTTTCTTTCTGTTGCTCCCAAAAATATGGAGAGTAATTTAAAGCTTCGTCATCAGACTGTTTAAATAAATCACCATTATTGATGGCATTCTTCCACGCATCAATTCTGCCTTCTTTATTAGCCTCTATACTTAAAATCTCACTTATTTTGTCTTTAATTGAGTGGAAATCAACAGGGTTAACTGATCGCTCAGTAGCTTTTGCATACTCAGAAAATGCTTTATGAATCTTTTCACAACCTTCTAGGAAGGTATCGTGATTATTTCTCCATCCCGAATCTTCATAACCTTTTTTATAAATGAATTTCCATCTTAAAAAAGGTCTATCAGGATAAGTTCCTACAGCTCCATGACCTAATGCACCAGTTGCAGAACTAGCCCCTTCACTTGCAAAGTTTCTAAAATTCTTAATGATAAACTTTGGCGTATATTGTGATAAAAAACCTGTAAACTTGCCCATAATATAAGCTTTAACCTTTTCATCTTTTACATCTAGCTCAAAAGACTCACCATCTACTTTATTTCCTCTTGAACTCACGCCAGAAAATCCATAATGAGAAAAAGTATCTGCATAAACATGAGCCATTATCCCCATCAGCTCCAAACTATGCTCATCTTTCACTGCAACAGAATGACGAATATGGTTTTTAACCATTTCTTGTGCCAAATCACTATCTTTAACACATTTTAATTTCTCAGAAAGCGTGCTTCCTTTGCCGCCAGGAAAGAAATGGAATGGCACCCAGACTTTGCGTTGTTCAATATGATCAGCTGCCGCATTTTTAATTGCTTCAGTATTTGTATGTGCGGTTGCTGTTGTCTCAAACATTCCTCCATCTTTATGCACTTCACTATCATTAGCGGTAGAGTCATCAACATATTGCGCAGCATACGCAATTACTTTTGCATGCTGAACGTCTAATCCCGCTGCTCTTGCCAAAGCATAAGTACCATAATAATGCATATCTTCTTGCATATTTCCTCCTAACCTTAATTAATTACAAACCACATCCAGATCTTAACGACCCACCCCACCTATTGCAAAAGGAAAGTAATTGGGGAAAAGTCTTTCTGTGCAACATTATTCATTAAAAATCCAGAGCGAAACTAAAGGGTCAAGACCCCACGTTTACTCCTGTCTAAATCTGCTTATCTAACATTCTAACTGTGGTTACCAATCAAGAAAAAGTTTAAGCCTAATCACTCTAAACGAGATAACATGCGCTTAATACAAGATAAACATATGCGGATAACATTCATGATTTTAATTTCCAATCATTTCATTTGCTTTTCGCAACAACTAGTCCTATAAAAAGATTTACCTGATTACCCATCACTTTCCGCCACTGTGTAGTCCTTTAATTTGAATGGGTAACAGGTAGGAGCGTCCGCCCTCGGCGCGATTTTAAATAGAGCT
>Ga0209494_1000169_pt1 | contig 27899 bp, 20 predicted proteins | sample EN1Hudseemescosm_FD_184628 | JGI IMG/M metagenome (GOLD analysis project Ga0209494, IMG submission 184628) | Methane-oxidizing microbial communities from mesocosms in the Hudson Canyon - EN1B Hudson Canyon (SPAdes) (version 2) | ecosystem: Environmental > Aquatic > Marine > Cold seeps | place... | reverse complement strand
AGTGGCGTGCGCGAGTGGGCCGACCGCAAAAATTGTTGCATCACAAGAGGGGCAAGTAGGTGCCCCGAGCGCGACCTATCAAGAAACGAGTCAAACCGTACCGAAGGCCGCACAAACGTTGTTGATGGGGGCACAGCAAGCCTTAGATCAGGGCGACAGCCGAGGTGCTGAGCGATATATCGAAAAGGCACAGCGCTTGGCACCGTCAGCAGGAGAAGTTTATGCGCTTTGGGGGGCAGTTTACGCGACTGAAGGCCAGCTTGATCTCGCGCAATCAATGTATCAGCGCGCATTAGCTCTATTTCCGGGGAATAGCTCGCAAGCCAGCGCGATTCGTGAAAGACTAAACGCGCTTCGCTAGCTAAGCACCCAGTACGTGACAGCAACAATGAGATTAGAGATTCAAGCATGGCATTAAATGCGACCATATACCGATTCACAATTAACTTAAGTGATATGGATCGAGGTATATACGAAACACAATCGGTGCATGTGGCCTTGCATCCTTCAGAAACTGAAGCGCGAATGGTTATTCGGCTGCTCGCTTACGCGACCAATTACGAGGAACGGCTAAGTTTTACCAAAGGCCTAAGTGAAGATGCAGAGCCCGATTTATGGCGAAAATCCTACAGTGACGAGATTGAGCAATGGATAGAAGTTGGCTTACCTGACGCGAAGCGTTTGAAAAAAGCACATAACCAAAGCCAATCCCTTTTGGTATACGCCTATGGCGGCCAAAGCGTCGACACATGGTTTGCTCAAGTGAAAAAACAAGTACGCCAACAAACCTCGACACGGGTGTTTCGCGCACCGATGGCATCGATTGACACATTCGCTGCGCAATTAGAACGAACGATGGAGCTTTCGATCATGATACAGGATGGCGTATTAACCTTAACCTGGGCGGATCAAATGCTTGATATGCAGTTTGAGGAGATGACCGAGTGAGCCTAAGCAGCATCGGTTTAATTGCCCTATTAATTGGCTGCGCCTACTACTGGCTGCAAAGCCGAGAATTAAAAGACTATGCATTTAAGGCGGCGGTAAAGCATTGTAAAGCGCTTGATCTAGACGTGCTGGACCAAGCCGTTGCGCTAAAAGGCTTAAGTTTACAGCGCAATGCGCGCGGTGCGATGGCGATACAGCGCCGTTATGGTTTTGACTTTACCTCAACCGGCGAAGATCGCTATCAAGGCGAAGTAATCATGCTGGGTCGGTTTATCGACACGGTAAAGCTCGCGCCGCATCGTCTAAATTAAAAATTACCTCGAGAAAGATAAGAAAAAAGAAACAACGTCGCCGCAACCACGCAGTAGATATATGCGAAGGCGATGGGCCGAGAGAAGGCGCTCCCGCGAGAGGGAGTTGTTTTTGGTTAGAGTGAAAATCGCGCTCTTAAAAAATGCGCCACCCCATCCTCATGATGATGGCCGATTACTTCACTGGCCAACTTTTTCATGGCACTTTTTGCATTATCAGGCGCGTAACACTCATCCGCTATGGTAAACATACTCTCATCATTGTAGCTATCACCGAAACAGATAACATTGGTGGCGCCAAGTTGCGCTTTTAAGTTAAGTACCGCGCTGCCTTTATTTGCTGATTGGTGATGCACGTCCATCCAACTGTAATGATCGCCCTCTACAGCCGTGCCGGAATAAGCGACGAGTGAATCACACCCGTTAAAGTGCTCCCAAAGGGGCTGTATTAGCGCCGTATCACCTATCATGCTGATATTAGTCACTTTGCAATCCGGTTTTAATGAAGACAGCGGTCTAAGTTTTAGTTTGCTTTTTTTATAGTACTTATCCACCAAGTTCTTCTCGATTTCTCGTTGTAACGGCGGATGAAAAATAATGTGTTGATGGTCACTATCAATGGTATTTACAAAAGGCGCGATGCCTTTTTCAATTGAATAGTTAACAATGGACTCAATAGCGGTTTGGTTAAGCAGGTTGCTTAAGGTTAGGGCTTGGGATTTTGGATCCCAAAGGGCAACACCATTGCAGTAAACATGTGGTAGCTCAAAATCATAGCCATTAATAATCCGTTGAGCGGATGACATGGTTCTGCCGGTCGCAATAGTATGTGCGATGCCTTTATCCTTCAGCATCTGGAGCGTTTCTAAGGTAAATGCCGATATTTCCGACGATTTGTTAAGTAAGGTGCCGTCTAAATCAAAAATTACTAAATCCATTCAAAATCGCCAAATAAACAAGTTGAAGTAGCAATACGCAACAGAGCGCATTTCTGTTTACCTTCTGCGCAAAATACTCATGGACAAAAAGACCGACGCTTACTTTGCGTGCACAACTACACGGAAAGTATTTGTCTTGAGCCGACTTTATTCAACTGTTTAGTTGAGTGAGTATTGGCTTGGTAGGTCTTATTGCACCATATCAACTCATTTATCCTCGCTACTCATTAACTATTATGACGTGGCTATATTTTATGCAGGCGGCAATTGCTAAAAGTGGCCATACAGCGATACGCTGGCTTTTAGACAGAAGCGGACTAAAACCCCGTCTTTTCACTCAGTCAGTTTTCACCGCATAGCGGACATGTCGGCCATGGAAAAATCACAACGGTTATTGGTGATTAGCAGACATGAGCACATCTATATTTGTACTAGCCTATCTAGCTGAAAAGCGTTCAGGATCTTAATTGCGATTCAATTCCAAGCAGCACGAGCCTCCTATGATCCTTTAGTCTCATTAAGTTTGTTTTTGACGTAGTATATAACCCCTCAAACCTTATTAGTCGGTATCTCATCATCTTTACGAACCTATACTCAGGCAAAAACCTATGTCACTAACGAAAGCAGTGCCCTTGAACTTGAAAGAAAGAGTCACTCAAGAGCAAGTAAGGGCTTTGTACGATTCCATAGCATCGTTGGTAATGATCAATTTGGTTGTGAGTACGGCACTTGTTTACGCATTTTGGGGGGCAGTCTCTCCTAACTGGCTGCTGGGCTGGTATGTTGCCATGTTGGCTATGCTGATAGTGAGAGTGCTAATTTATGCGTCCTATAAACGACGCGCTGACGAAACGAAACTAAAGCTCTATCAACGATTTGTTGTTTTTGGCAGTGCCTCGGCAGGTGTCATTTGGGGGGCTGGTGGGCTCATTATGTTCACGCCCGAATTAGAATATCAGTTATTCATATTGCTTAGTTTGCTTGCGATGGCGGCTGGATCTGCTTTCTCGCTAAGCATTTATTTACCCGCCTATTTTGCTTTTGTTCCTCTGATGTTAGCCCCCATTACACTTCAATTATTCCTTATGGACGACGCAACGCACATAGCGTTGGGTAGCGTCACACTGGTTTTCTTGATTGCCCAAACGATTTTTAATATAAAAATTAACCGTAGCTTCACTACCACCATGTCACTTCGATTTGAGAATGTTGATCTGATTGACCAGCTCAAAGAACAGAAGGTTGAGGCCGAACAAGCAAATAGAGCGAAATCAGCTTTCTTGGCTGCCGCGAGTCACGACCTTCGTCAGCCCCTTTATGCATTGTCGTTATTTACCTCTGCACTAGAACATGGAAGCAGCGCCGCAAAAGAAAAGAACGTCATTAAACAAATCAAACATTCAGCTAAATCTTTGGAGACTCTTTTCGATGCGCTACTTGATATATCAAAACTTGACGCCGACACAGTCGATATAAACAAGTCAGATTTTGAACTACAGCCACTCCTTAACAAACTGGCGATAGAATTTGATGCCCAAGCCTCTGATGCCGGTTTGGCTATTATTTGGGAGCAAAATCCCCCAAACGTGCACAGTGATCCGGCGCTTCTAGAACAAATTTTGCGTAATTTTATTTCTAACGCGATTCGGTACACCAACGCGGGTGAAATTATAGTGACTTGCGAAGCAAGTGCAGATAGTCAGGTCGTTATTGCTGTCAGTGATACGGGAATAGGCATTCTACCAGCTGAACAAGGAGCTATCTTTGAGGAGTTCTACCAACTGGGAAATCCAGGTAGAGATCGCTCAAAAGGATTGGGACTTGGCCTCTCGATCGTTCAGCGCGCTGCGGAAAAACTTAAGCACAAGATTGAAGTGGTTTCAGAAACAGGCCAAGGTTCCAAGTTTTCGATTATTGTCGACAAGGCCTTTCACACCCCCATTGCCGTTAGCGCATCAACAGAGCCTAGCGAAAGCAGTGAGCTAGTTGACAGAGAAACACGACCACTCGTCGTCGTAATAGATGATGAACACAGTATTCGCGATGGGTTGAGTGAGCTTCTTAGCTTATGGAATTACGACGTAGTGAAAAGTGCAGATGCAAACGGAGTTATAACGCAATTGAACGCTCAGCAACGTGTGCCAGATGTTATAATAAGCGACTTCCGCCTCGAAGGAGATGAGACGGGAAGCGATGCAATTAAGGCAATCAATAAAGCTTGTAAATCGGATATTCGTGCGCTGATTATAACCGGCGATACAGAACCCGGCCTACTTAGCAAGCTGAAGTCGAGCGGCTATGAAGTTTTACATAAACCAGTGCCTCCGGCTAAGCTCAGAACTTTTCTAAGGCGATTAATTTACCAGTCGCAAGAGTGCTAGCGTTATGTAAACACGTGTTCAGCTGCCAGCGCCGCCTGGGTTCGGTTAGTGACACCCAAAGCCCTAAAAATTGCGGTAATATGCATCTTTATTGTGGCCTCAGCAATATCTAGCTCTGAGGCGATTTGTTTATTTGAGAACCCCGCTACCAGCAAACTGAGCACTTCGGTTTGCCGCTTTGTTAAGGCTTTTACAAGTGCGGCATTGGTGCTTATATCTGTTTTAGTGGTGCAAAGTAAACTAAGTGGCGGCGTGTAGAGGCCACCAGCGAGCATTAGCCGTACCGCTCCCAAAATTACCGTGCTGGCGCTATGTTTGAAGATGTAACCCATAGCGGATCTCTCCATCACCTTGTCCACATCATCCTTCTGCGTAGACGCGGAGACAATAGCTACCGGTATGGTTGGATAAGTGTCTACCATTGCCTCGAGTATCGCTAACCCATCTTGGCCCGGTAAATTAAGATCAAGTAGCATAAAGTCGATATCAGAATGCAAAGATAATGTGTCGAAGGCAGACGTTGAGTCTGGAGCCTCTAACACCTGAACGTCGCCCGCCAGCTGCATTAATAGCAGCTTCAGCCCGTCACGAAAAAGTGCGTGATCATCTACAATAAGAAATTTCATCAGGTCGAGTCTACAGACCCGCGGAATAAACACAAGAATAACGCGTTTAAGCGATGTTTACATGCTTGCTATCTGCCAAGCCCTCATTCATTGGCAGCTACACAGTTTAGGTGGAGGTTAATTGTAAGGTGAGAGGGGCGACGTAAAGATAGTAAATATCTTCAGCCTTGCCTTGACGCAGAATCATTGCGGCTAAGTGAATCTCATCATCCAGCAACTGCAACGAAAACTGCAATGTCAGGAGGTTTTGCTGCGCTCCTACAAGTTAACGCTGCTGCTGAAAAATATCTTGGTCAGCCTGAGCCAAACGCCCCTGTAATTCAGCGATGCTGGCCAGCAACGATTCGGCTTCATTACTTAGAGCTGCCGAAGTCATAGCGTTGGTTTGCAGAATCCGCAATTGTGTTCGGCCATCTTCACTGGAAGCTGGCAGCGCGTGTAAATAACACAGGTTAGAAGCTAACCTGTTCCATTAGATTGAGCAGTAGTTCGGGCGTAGGGTGGTATCTGACGGCAACGCTTGTTTTGACGGCATCAGCATGCAGTGAAATTTCTAAAAAGAGGCGAAGCGGCTAGCGATTAGCCAGATCTTGAGTCTTGCAACGAAGAAAAGGGTACGCATTGCCCAAGTTAATTCAACCTCTGGAAAAAGACCTACCAACGGTCAGAGAGCCACAATCACGGGGTTATGATGCTTCTGTTTATGTCCACAAGCGCATAATTATGTTGACTCTGAAACGCATCGGTATTTGAAAAATAGGATCAGGTTCGAATTTAAATACTTATAAGTCGCCTGACCCTAATGATTGTTTTCGTCTATTCATTACCTTTAAACGTGATAGTTTTCCTAATTAACGATGATTTCGTAATACAAAGAAAGCTTACATGCAGCGCTATCAAACTCCTGTTGCACTACCTGGTATGTGGTACTTTCGATTTCTTCATAGCTGTAGCTATTAACAAAAGGTATTTCGCAGATTCTTCGATAGACTGTGTCGTCAGACCGAAGAAACCCATTCACCGTAAAGCTCTCACCGAACTTAAGGTTAATAGTGGCTCTTTGCTGCGGCAGGAAATTGATTAAATCTCCGTTTAATATAGCCACTCTGGGCGGATTCACATTTATTAAAACGGGACTAAGCAGGGTTAGAACATCGTTTAGATTCGTCTGTCTTAAAAACGCGGGGTCACTGGTGGAGGCAATATCTGAGTCAAGGAACGAGGGTTCAGACACGAGTACGCCAGGAAAAGGGTTGGCACTTGTGGACACAAAGAACTGCCAACTTAAGGCGTAAGCCTCATTAGGCGAGGCAATAAAGGTGCCTCCGCCATTAGCCCTGACCTGCCTAAAAGAAATTGTCACACTCCTATCAGGGATCAAAGGATCACTGCCAGCAACACTCTCCTGTCCATCCGTTCTGCCATCGCCATCGGTATCCGAGTCAGTTGCATCGGTAAGGCCCCACTCCTGATTATCGTTTCGACCATCAAAATCCGTATCAACCACCAACGGGTTGGTATAAACCTGCCTAAACACATCTTCACCCGCCCGTAAAATGCGGTAGCCTTCGAGCAACTCTTCATCATCATCTCGGCCATCGCCATCGGTATCTTTTTTACGGGGGTCAGTACCGTACTGCGCAGAGCCCGAGCCATCGACAAAGAAGCGCGGGTAAGTGCCATTCAATTCAGCAAAACGTTCAAAATCGGCAAACTCATCGTAATCAGATAAGCCATCGCCGTCGGTATCGCGGTTATTCGGATCCGTCCTAATATTGCGCTCCATAAGATCAGGCAGGCCGTCAAAATCCGAATCCGGCAAGCTCGGGTTTGATTTAACAAGGGTGCCGGCAAGCCCATCAATACTTACTAGCCAACCCAGATCCGCCTCCTCGCTATCAGTCAGCCCATCGAGATCACCGTCGCGAAAATCATCGCCATCGGTTGAGTCGGCCGGATTACTGCCCAGCACGAGCTCACGACCGTCACTAACCGTGTCGGTATCGGTATCGCGCACGAGCGGGTCAGTGACAACCTCTACCGCCAGTGATCTGTAATCATCACCCACTGGCCCCGTATCTATTTCACCGTTCAAACCCGGTAAAATGACAATTCCCCCCGTTTTCACCGGGTCGCCGAGAAACACGCGCTGTACGTCGTCACCGATGGCCTGTGTATCAGCCACGCCATCGGCACTGCGAATACTCAAACCCACCTCAAAGCCGACCAGCTCAGCAAAGTCAGTCACGCCATCCACATCCGTATCCCCCAGGTTGGGGTCAGTGGCCGGAGGGACACTCGAGGCAGATTCATAAAGATCATCACCAGCCAAAGCGGTCGAAATTCTCTCATTAATACCAACCCCGACCACCGGCGTATTAAACGACAGGTTCTCGGTATCAACGGCAACCAGCTGTCGATCGCCATTTTCGGCTTCTGTGTCTGCTATACCATTGTCGCCTGCGATAATGGCAATCGCATCAGCCCGATCAACCGCGTTTGATTGCAAAGCACACACACCGTCTTCTCGTGAATCGCCGCTTGGCTCACAAAATTCGCGTAAATCGCTTTCCAGCGGGTCTAGCAAGCCATCACCGTCGGAGTCAGCCAGACGTGGATTGGGAAAGACTTTACGCAGCCCGCCGCCGCCGACAGCTACCGACCAACCGACGCGCACTTCAGCAAAATCCCCCAAGCCATCACGGTCAGTATCTTTGGAATCTGCAAGGCCATCGGCACCGGGAGCAGAAGGCAACAATTCGTAACCCGATCTCTGGCCGAAAGACGCGTTATCGAGCTGATCAGAACGACTATCGGTTGAGCCATAAAGATACTCCTCACGCGCACTCAAGCCATCTTCATCGAGATCCTGTACAAAGGCGAGGTAGAGGTCGGCCCCGGGTTTCAGTACCACTTGCCCGAAATCGGCCCCAGCGGGTAATTCCCTGTTCGTCAACACTACCCAGGTTCGTCCCAGATCCCCGTTGCGATACCCCTCAAAGCGCACCAGTACTTCAGGCCCTGAACATACAGCCTCATCAATAAACCCCGTGCAATCCGTATCCACACTACAAATATCACCGGCGTTATCGGCCAGTGGTCCGCAGGTGCGGCTGGTCTCATAGCCTGTGGTGACTTCCGCCACATCATCACCCTGTGGATCAGTATCCAGCACGCCATTCTGACCTGCGGCTATCACCACGCTGCCGACTCCAACACCGGTAGTAAAGGCCGGTATCATCTGGATATCATCGCCTTGGGCGAAGGTATCGGCTTGGCGATTAGGCCCCGCCACAATGCCGTCCTGTTCAAGGGCATTCTTACTCAGGCCCAGAGTATCCTGAAGCGCAAAATCCAGCGGGATACCTCTCGGGGAGCCATCGGCATTAAACCCTCCAACATATTCCAGGCCATCTGCTGTGGAAGTATTGCTAATACCATAGCTATCAGGCTGCAAGCTGGTGGCCACCAAATACGCCTGCTCACGACTATCACCCACATCAACAATGATCGCGGCGGTGCGATCCCGAGCAATCTGATTGGCGTAGGTAAACACCCGACCAAATTCATCGGTCATATCAAAATTGGCCACTTTAAAAATCAAGCCGTTAGGGGCCTTCATTAACTCTTCTACCAGATTGGGAAACACGGTATTACTGGAGAACAGGATTGGACCGCGTTCAGGCGTGAACGGGCCGAGATTAAATTCTGCCGACTGACCAGTAATGAGGGTGCTATTAGCAATCAACGTTGCGACAGGGACAAAGCGGTTAGAGCTCTGTCGGTCACGCTGCAAAACGGTTATTTCAAGATTGGTAATGGTAAAGGCAAGATCCCCGCCATTTTTAATGGTGAGATCCACATCAATACTTGCACCAAACACCTCCCGGCTGACTGTGCTCGTGGTCGAGATACTGTCGCTTTTTTGCAAGGAGCGCTCATAGACCCGTTGCGATTCAACCGCAGAGGCCTTGCTAGTGGAAAAGGTATTGGAGCTGGTATTTTGGTAACTACCTTCAACATTTACGAATTTCCCACCTACTGCTTTATCTCCTCTTCCGCCACCACCCCCTTCAACCCCCCCTTCAACTTTGACACCAATCACATTCTCTGAGACGGTGGTATTACTCGATGCATAGCTGGTGTTTGAGCTTTGTGACAAAGTAGAATTCGAGCTCGATTCAAGTGTCGCGGTATTACCCAGTTCATCGGTATAGGTATAACGTTCATCAATCTGCAGCCTGACCTGGCCCACAGTGATGCCGGCCTGCGGTAAGTCAGCAATGCGCGGGTCACGGTTACGGCCAAGAATTTCATCGGTATCACTGATTTGGTCGCCGTCGGTATCGGCCAACACCGGTGAGGTGCGGTAGGAATAAAACTCAAAGCCATCCTGGGTGCCGTCACCATCGGTATCATCATTGGTAGGGTCACTGTAGATGACGTTCCATTCCTGATTGTCCGTTAAAGTATCGCCATCGGTATCGGCACTGCGCGGGTCGGCGGCCGCATGCTTTTCTTCGTTATCGGTGACGCCATCACCATCAGTATCTGCATTGAAAGGATCTGAACTGACGGTGTAGCGGCTCTGGTTACCTGCAGCGGTCGTAGTAATAACCTCCCAACCACGCAACTCATCGGAATCGCTGATGCCATCGCCGTCTGAGTCAAGCAGAGGCAAACTGACCGGGTCACCATTGTCATCTTCGATAATTTCGGAGACTGGGCCGATACCTGAAATCACGACCGTACTAGGGTCTAAACCCTCTAAACCTTTTTCCGGCACTTGAAAGGTGTTGCCGGCGATATCACGCAGATCGGTGAGTTGCAGTAAGTAACGGATATCTGATTGCGACTGAGTCGTCAGCAAAATAGTCAGGTAGTCACTACCAATAAATCTTGCCTGTGTAATAGCGACTCGACCGCTATTGGTCGGTTGACCCTCAACAAATACGGCGGTCATAATATAATTGTCGGTATTTAGTGCACCCGCTATTTGAATAGGCTCATCGAAGGTGACCAACACCTCGGTATTGCTGATGGCAATGGCACTGACGATACTGGGGCCAATCGTATCAACGCTATTGCTAACAGGCCTGGTCTGCACCGATTGCAGCAACTGGCCAGGGCCATCAGGAAACAGTTCCGATAAACGCCCATCACCAATGCGGGCTAAGGTAGCTTCTGTATCAATGCCGGGGTTAGCTGGGTCTTGCATGCTGTCATCAAGGCGACCAGAAGCTGAGGCCAGATTGGCCCCCAAAAACCTTATGTACTCATTGACCGCTGCAATATTTTTCGGCGCCGTATCAAGCGCTAACAATTCATCAAAGGTGGTATTTAAAGAAGCGGTACTACTGTCCTCGTCATTGGGATCATCATCGAGGTTAACCTGTAACTGCGATTCAACACGCTCAATCAGCGCGCGTGCTATAGCTACACTGGGCCTCGCACCTGACTGTTGCGCGTCCAATTTTAATAAGCCGGCAGCAACAGAAGAGGCCGCGGATAAATGGCTGCCTAGTTGTGCTTCTTCAGAGAATGCGGCAGATAAATCCGGCACGACACTTTCGAGAATGGGCGCGGGACTATTGTTTGGCCCCATTGTGCCACCAACTGTGCGCACAATAGCGGAGCCGATATTTTCCGGAATATCATCCAAAGGCAAGAGGAACTCATAACTGCCGTCCGGGTTAGTAAGTACCGGTGGATTAGCCGCTGCTATACTCGCCTCTTCACCAAACTCATCAAAATAGATCAAGACGATTTCTGCGCCGCTAATAGGGCCTTTTGTAGCATTGCCCGCGATGGTTGCTAGATTTTCTGCCAACGTTTCATCACTGGCAACACCATCCGAACCGCTGTTCGCGCCACAACCGACCAATCCAAGGATAAGGGTTAGCAGGCACATACACTTTGCTAATGAAAAATTCATTTTGATACATCTCGTTTTTATCTGAAGAAAGCTTCTTAAAACTCGCATAAACACGAAGCCTTAACAATCAGACATAGGTCTGTGCACGACACCGACTTAAGTCTGTAATAGCAGCTTGTTGAAGGTATGGTTAACAACAGGTTGACGAATGCACTAGTAAAACCGTAAACGAAAAGAGCATCGCACCCCTTGGTCTGAGTTGCAGCGCAGCAGGCGTTATGTTCAGCAAATCGCAGTTACAAGACGGCTCCCTGAAAACAAGAGCAACAACGGGATATTTTTTCAGCTTATGTAATGTATCTGGGATGATTCGATTGCCCGAATAATGCAAGCCAAGGCAAACTTCGAACAAACAGATTTACGGTGAGAAACCAGTCGCGCGGCTCCGTTATAATTGCAGAATCTTGCTGCATCATATTGAGGGAATGTTGAGATTGCCAAAACCAGGCTAAGCCTCGACCTAGCGCATTAACTGTTTATTTTACGTGGCTACCTTCTCATCAAACAAAGCGATACCGACCATTCACCTATCGCGAGTATGAAGACAAAAAGGGGACGCATGTATTTTCTTGCGATGTCCGTTGTTCACGAACAACCGCTGTCATTTATCGACGACCGATATGTCCGCTATTTGGTGTTAGCCGAAGCGGCTGCCTCATAAGTTTTAAGTCCGCTTATGTCTAGTAGTTAGCATAACTTGTGGTTCCGCTTATATCGGCTTCTCTCACAATGTAGCGAAAAATTTTATAGATTTCGGGACGACTCTCGTTACATGCTCAACGCTTCGTTTTGTATTACCGTGATATGAGCGTTGACTGCGTGGCTAGACAATAACTTTCTAAGGCTGTCTCTGCGTGTGGTGGTAGGTCGACTGTGAGTTCGACCCGGTCGCGATAGGTGTTAGCCACAAGCACGCCGTGGTGTTGTGCAAGCCAGTGGCGCAAGCTCTGTTCGGTTGAAAATGCACAGCGAACCACAAATCGTTTTAGGGTGATATATCGATGCGTTGTGAGCGTATCATATGCTTGTTGCACTGCTTGTGAATAAGCGCGTACTAACCCTCCAGCGCCTAGCTTAATGCCACCGAAATAGCGTGTAACAATCACGGTCACATCACCAACGAGCTTATGCTGTATCACGTTGAGTATGGGTTTGCCGGCGGTACCTACGGGTTCACCATCGTCTGACGTAGCCACCCATGTTGGCTGACTGGGTGAGCCAATTTGAGATGCCCAGCAATGATGCCGTGCATCCGGGTATTGTGCTTGTATGTGCTGCAAGCAGGCGCGCGCTTGTTCGCGTGATGTTGTAGGGAAAATCTGCGCGATGAAGCGGCTTTTTTTCACTATCAACACCTGCTCTGTTGCTTGGGCTGGGATGTCGTAATCTCCGTTCACTTGTGACTACCTTAGGAGCGTTTCACGTAGAGGCGCCCGCTTGCGTTAACGAAATCTAACCACAGTTGATAGTTCTGATACCGTAAATGCATATGTTCCAATATGCCTTCTGGTGAGAATCGACTCTCTAGCGCGATATGTTTTTCTTGACCAAAGGTCACACCGTTCAGATCACGTTCAACAAATTCAAAGTCTGCAATAAAGGTTGTCGCGTTAATTTGCTGACTCGTGACGTTATTTTGATAATCGACCAGTGTCGGGAGCATCGTTTTGGGTATGCTCGGCAAGCTGAGTGTTGCGTCAAGCTTGCTTAAAGTGAGATCGACATCGCTGGCGCAAAATGAAGAAATGACCTGTTCAATAAAGTGACGAGAATAAATTTCACTTAGCGCGGGATCTAAATAACCGCTCGCGAGTAAGAAATCATCGCCGTGTCGTGTATACAGTGCTTTAACAGAAAAAGTTGGGGGCGAGATCGACGCGGCTTGCGGGTTAATTAAACTGAATTCACTGAGCACTTGCTGAGAAGAAAAGCGTTGTGAAAAACTGTTGGCTCGCAAATAGTGTTCGAACACTTGTTTGGGTAATATGGGGTTCGAGAACAACAAACTTTGTTGGTGGTCGACGGTTTGCACGGCAATGTAGCGCTGGGGCTCGCAAAATTGTTGGCTAAATGTATAGAGTGACCAGTAACGACAGCCCTGCAGGGCAACGCTGCAGATTAGCATGAGGCTGATAGCTCTCAGGCAATTACCAAGATAACGATTAATAGTTGCTGGATTCATTTAGACAGTTTATCTCCCAAGCCGATCTATATCCTACAAAATTTGATTGGGAAAGTTCAGCCGAATCACGCATAATTGCCCACCTTTAATGCAAGTCAACACTTCGCTTCGGGTATTAGGATGAAACCACTTTCTTTGGCAGATCAGCTTTTTCTTTGGATGGAAAAACGGCAGCAGCCTATGCATGTTGGAGGCTTACATTTGCTAAGTTTTCCTGAGGATGCAGGCCCTAATTATGTGACCGACTTGGCTGAATACATGAGTAGTTTTCAGCAACCCGAGTACCCGTTTAATCAGCGGCTTCGGACACGGTTTGGTCGCTATTATTGGGATGAAGATCCGCAGTTTGATCTGGAACATCACTTTCGACATAGCGCCCTCCCCAAACCGGGCCGTATTCGTGAATTGCTATCATTGATATCGGTAAAGCACGGTGCGTTAATGGATCGGGAGCGTCCGATGTGGGAATGCCACTTAATCGAAGGTTTGCAAAGCCGCCAATTCGCGATGTATTTCAAGGTGCATCATTGTCTTCTCGATGGGGTGGCGGCTATGCGAATGGCCATGCGACTCTATTCTGAAGACCCGACCACGATGAATTACCCACCGGTGTGGGCAATGCCAAAACCGAAACGTCGTAAAGTTCAGGAACAAGGCGTGCAATTGGCCTCTAACGATTTTGTATCGAGTTTAGCGACGGTCGCTGGGGAAGCAGGCAAACAAATTTCAACGATTCCCACCTTGGTGAAAGAAGTGAGGCATGCGCTGAAACAAGCGCGCAATAACCCAGATTATGTGTCCGCTTTCCAAGCGCCCGATAGTCTACTCAATACGCGTATTACCGGCTCGCGTCGATTCGCCGCGCAGTCTTACCCGATCGAGCGGTTTAAGAAAATTGGTGCCGCATCTGGCTCCACATTGAACGACGTGGTGATGGCGGTGTGTGGCAGCGCCTTGCGAAAGTATTTACAAAGTCAAAATGCCCTGCCAACCAAACCCTTGATTGCGATGGTGCCGATGTCGATGCGCCGAGACGATAGCGACACGGGTAATCAGGTGGCTATGATTTTGGCAAGTCTAGCGACACATATTCCAGACCCAGAGAAGCGTCTTGAATCAATTAAACGCTCGATTCTTGAATCAAAAAACCGGTATACGCAGATGAGTTTAGAAGAGGCGGTGAATTATACTGCACTGACCCTAGCCCCGGCGGCACTCAACATGGTGACGGGTGTATCGAGTAAGTTGAATGCGTTTAATGTGGTGATCTCCAATGTGCCAGGACCTAAAAAAGAGTTGTATTTGAATGGTGCGCGCCTAGACGGAATGTATCCCGTGTCTATTCCGATTGACCGTATCGCCTTAAACATCACGATGTTTTCTTATGTCGATCAATTAGAGTTTGGTTTTACGGCGTGTCGTCGTTCGCTGCCATCGATGCAGCGGCTACTCGATTATGTTGAAGATGGCATTGTTGAGTTAGAACAAGCAGTCGGGATCTTGCCCGCCCCTAAAGCGTCTCGGCGCAAAGCAAAAAGTAACGTAGTCACCTAGAACGAGTAAGTTTATGTCAGAGAAATGTGCGAAAAAGCCAGAGAGTATGGAACAAAAAGTGAGTTATGGCTTTGGTTGGCAGTTTGGTCGTCAACTACACAAAAACAAATTTGAAGGGATGGATATTGAAGCCTGCGTTCTGGCCATTCGCCAGTGCTTTGCAGGCGAGCCCTCGTTACTAGATGAGACTGAGTTAAACGAGGCGTTTGATTTGGTTAAAGAGAAACGTAAGGCAGTTGAAGCGCAGCGCACCAGTGACTACCGGTCGTTATGTGAGACCTTTTTGATTGAAAATGCGAAGCGAGATGGTGTTCAAACGACCGCTTCTGGTTTGCAATATGAAGTGCTTGAGATCGGTGGAGGTGATGTGCCTGTTGCGGGTCAAAGTGTGCTGACACATTACCACGGTTCATTTATCGATGGTCAGGTGTTTGACAGTTCCGTGACGCGCAATGAACCGGCACAATTTGCAACCGACCAAGTAATTCCGGGTTGGACTGAGGCTTTGCTCATGATGCCTGTTGGTTCCAAATGGCGTATTGCCTTGCCGGCAGCGCTCGCCTACGGCGAAGCGGGCATGCCACCGACTATTCCGTCTAATGCCGCTTTAATGTTTGAATTGCATCTGCTTAAGATCATTTCTTAGTGCAGCATGTCCGTAATATAAGGACTTGCTGCTGTAAGCGCGTGGCTATGACGAGCAGCTTACAGATTGATTCGTTGCCCACTCAGGAGCGCTTGCTGCATAGGCTGCGTGCTCAGGTTGCTCGTCAAAGGGCTTTGTTAGCACTTGGTGCAGCTTTTTGATTTCTGAATAGTCGCCTTGCTGCGCTTTTTCGATGGCGTTCTGGGCCAGATAGTTTCGTAGGATATATTTTGGGTTGCAGCGTTTCATTTGCGTAGAGCGCTCGCGCAAACTGTATGTTTCGTTTTCTAGCCTTGCCTTATATTTCGCTTGCCAAGCCTCGAATACTTTTAGGTCTAGGGCGTCGTTTCTAAGTTGAGACAACGTTTCGTCTACATTTATTTCAGACAGTTGTCGAAAAAAATTGCTGTAATCAAAGTTACATCGCTCGAGCATTTTGAAAGTGTCCATCACCAAGGCTTGATCCGTTTCATTATTGCTATCTGCCTGTAGCCCCAATTTGGCCCGCATGCCGGCGATAAAACAGCTGTTGAAGGTTTCGCTGTAGGCCAGTAAGCCTGCATTAAGCGCCTTCTTTTCAACAATGGGGCTGAAGGCCTGTGCCAAGACACTTAAATTCCATTGGCCAATAGCCGGTTGACGGTCAAAAGCGTAGCGCCCTTGATGATCGGAGCCGTTGCAAATAAAGCTAGGTTTAAAACGTTCCATAAAACCATACGGGCCATAGTCAAAGGTGTCGCCGATGATTGACATATTGTCGGTATTCATGACGCCGTGTGCAAAGCCTAAGCATTGCCATGTTGCAACCAGGTGCCCCGTCGCTTCGCAAATGCGTTTAAATAAGGTTTCGTTCTGCTGCGCATGGCCAAAAATATCCGGAAAGTGCCGCTGTGCGACATGATCGCATAGTGAGTTGAGGAGTGTTTGATCCTTGCTGTGGTAGGCAAATTCAAAATGCCCGAACCGGATATGTGTTTTGGCGACACGCATGAGCATGGCTGCTTTTTCTATCGCTTCACGTTGCACGAGGGTATCGCTCGTTACAATAGAGAGTGCACGTGTGGTTGGAACATTCAAGGCGGCCATCGCCTCGCTGCATAAAAATTCACGGATACTTGAACGCAGCACGGCGCGGCCATCGCCATCGCGCGAAAAATCGGTTGTGCCTGATCCTTTTAGGTGTAGGTCCCAATGTTCGCCTTTCGGCGTGACTACATCCGCTAAAAGCACTCCGCGGCCGTCTCCGAGTTCCGGATTCAAATAGCCAAATTGATGACCAAAATAGCGCATCGCAAGTGGTCGCCATGCATCATGGAGGGTTTGGCCTGAGAGCATTTGTAAGCTTTCTTTTTCAGTTAACGATGCAGGGTCTAGATGCAAAAGCTGCGCGCAGGCTTTGCTAAAAATGACAAGCTCAGGCGTGTCTAAGCCCTGTGGCAACGTATCTTGATAAAATGCGTTAGGTAATGATCGAAAATTTTGCTGGTAGCGTAAGTTTTGTAAGCTCTTCATTGCCTAACCTTATCATGCGAAGGTCTTATGCTGGAGTGAATATATGCGATTTTTTGCAGGCGTGAGACGAAAGAAGCACTGGTCAGCGCTGAGCCATTTGCTTATGCTGTTATAAAAACAATTAAGATAAATAAATACTAAAGAGAGACAAAATGGTTTTACTGATTGCGGGTTTGCTCGTTTTTCTTGGCGTGCATTTATTGCCAACCTTTCCAACAAAACGTGAAGCGTTGATAGGGCGCATTGGCACATTACCTTACAAGGGATTATTTGCCTTAGTGTCGTTAGCGGGCTTTATGATGATTATTTATGGAAAGGCTCAGGCCCCCTATGTGGCGATTTGGGAACCTCCCATGTTTTTGCGACACATCACGATGTTGTTAGTACTATTAGCTTTTATTGCTCTGGTTGCGACGTATGTGCCGAGCAATATTAAACGTATTCTCAAGCATCCGATGCTGGTGGCTATTAAGTTATGGGCGCTTGGCCATTTACTGGCCAATGGTGATTTAGCCTCGCTTTGTTTATTTGGTGGGTTTTTAGCGTTTGCAATATATGATCGTATTTCAGTGAAACGTCGTGGCGTGATGCCAGCAATACAGCATCGGCCTGTTTATATGGATGCATTGGTCGTGATTATCGCGCTTGCCGCTTATGGCGGTGTGGTGATGCATCATTATCAATTGTTTGGTGTGCCAGTGATGGCGATATCTTAGGAGCGGCTATGACTTTCGTTTTCGTTTTATTTGCAGTGCTTTGTGCGGCTCTCGCATATAACGTTGTAAAACCCCATTTTTATCATCCTAAATGGATGGTATTTAGTTTCCTATTCGGTTGGTTGGGCGGTGAGCTGGCGATCCATCTCATCGCGATTGAGGCATTACTATTAGCGCTGTTTATATTAGGCGATGTGGTAAATGGCTTTTGGGGCTTTATTGGTTTGGCTGTGATTGTCGCCTCGTGGGTAATGCTGACCTATCACTATTATTCAGGCTATAAAATGAAAGCGATCATGGAAAGCATCGTCGCGCCACACCGTGATTCAGATAACGTCTCTATTTATAAACATCTTGAGGAATCTAACTGGCGGCGCCTACTCAATCCGTTTCAAGCATTTCGTGATAAAGAGATAGACCTTATAAAAGATATACATTTTCATACTGTTGATGACCTTAACTTAAAGCTCGATATTCGACGTCCAAAAAATCCAATCGAAAAGGCGCCAGTGCTGCTGCAAATTCATGGGGGTGGCTGGACATACGGTTACGGCAGTAAGAATGAGCAGGGTGTTCCGTTAACGGTAGAGATGGCCAAACGCGGATGGGTGAGTGTTTCCATTAGTTATCGTCTCAGCCCCAAGGCAACCTTTCCTGAACATATTATCGATTGTAAGCGCGCACTCTGCTGGGTAAAGGAACATATTGCAGAGTATGGTGGCGATCCAGACTTTATCGTAGCGACGGGCGGTTCTGCAGGGGGCCACCTGAGTTCGCTCTTGTCTTTGTCTGCAAATGAAAAATCATTTCAGCCAGGTTTTGAAGACCTGGATACAAGCGTGCAAGGGTGCGTTCCTTTTTACGGTATCTACGATTTACTGGATGAGCAGCGCTTACAGAACAGCGTCGGCTTAGAAATCATTATGCGGAAAAACATCATTAAGCAAACAAAAGCTGAGGCCCCTGAGCTTTATCGTTTAATGTCCCCAGTGACGCATATTACGAAAAATGCACCGCCATTTTTAGTGTTGCACGGCGATAAAGATACACTCACTTCCTATGCTGAGGCGCAATATTTCGTGAGTAAATTATCTGAGGTATCCGCGGCGCCAGTTGCCTTTGCCGCAGTGCCCGGAGGGCAGCATGCGTTTGATTTATTTGCCTCCCTGCGTTGCGATTTTGCGATCGCTGGCATCGCCGAGCGCATTGAACAATGGCACAGAGAGTTCCAAGGTAAGTGAACGTCGATATGTGGACGCTATCAGTTCGCCTGCCTATACTGCGTTACAGAGAAAACGCGCTACTTTGCTTTTATTCGACAGAATGAGCGGAGCGATTCTATAAAAATAAATTTATGCGCTTTAGGCCAATAACATGAAAACACGTGTAACGGATACTCACTACCGTACTTGTAATCTTTGTGAAGCAATGTGCGGTATTGCTATCGAGACAGAGAAAGACCAGATTGTATCTATCAAAGGCGACATAAAAGATGCCTTGAGTAAAGGCCATATTTGCCCTAAAGCCTTGGCACTAAAAGATTTGCATGAAGATCCAGACCGTCTGCGAGAGCCGCTGTTAAAGACGGCGCAGGGGTGGAAGAAGATCTCTTGGAATAAAGCCTTCGATATTGCTGCGAGTAAATTAAAAGGTATTCAAAAACAGTACGGGCAAGACGCGGTCGGTTTGTATTTAGGAAATCCTAACGCGCATCACCATGGCAATGCCTTGTACTTGCCTTCGCTTTTTAGTGCCTTAAATACGCGAAATCGGTTCGCGGCCACATCGCTTGATCAGCTGCCCCATATGCGCGCAAATTTTGAGATGTTTGGTCATCAGGGCTTGTTTCCGTTGCCTGATATTGACCATACCGATCTCTTTATATTGATGGGCAGTAACCCTGCGGCATCGAATGGCAGCTTGGTGTCGGTGCCAGATTATATGGGCCGATTGAAAGCGATTAAGAAACGTGGGGGTGAGGTGCTGGTCATTGATCCGCGCCGTACAGAAACCACCAAAGTCACCGATCACTTATTTATTAAGCCGGGTACCGATGCGTTCTTTTTACTCGGCCTGGTTCATACCTTATTTGAAGAGGGCTTGGTTGAAACCGGACGTTTGACGAACTCAATCGACAATATTGCCCAAGTACAACTTCTTTGCTCAGATTATTCAGCGGATTTTGTTTCTCCGCTTTGTGGTATTGATGCGGACCAGATTCGAGCGCTTGCGCGAAAGCTGGCATCCACGCCTCGCGCCGTTTTATTTGGCCGTATGGGCACCTCTACCCAGGAGTTTGGAGGCATCGCCACCTGGCTAATTTATGTGATTAATGTGTTAACTAATCATATAGATGAGCGAGGTGGTTTAATGTTTAGTAAACCGGCCGCAGATTTGGTCGAGATTGGCGCACTAGTGGGTCTAAAAGGCTCTCATAATACCTATCAAAGTGTAACGGGCTTACCGGAATTTGCCGATGAATTGCCCTCAAGCACCATGGCCGATCAGATAGAATGCGAAAGCGATATGCAGATAAAGGCGATGCTTTTCATGGCTGGTAATCCAGTGATCTCGTCGCCCAATTCTAAGCGCCTAGCCAAAGCTTTAGACTCGTTAGAGTTTATGATTTCGATTGACAGCTATGTGAACGAAACATCACAGTTAGCCGATTTAATTCTCCCTTCAAGCACACAGTTAGAGCGTTCCCATTACGATTTAATTTTTAACATGCTGTCGTTACGCAATGTGGCTAAGTATTCGCCGCCACTTTTTAAGCCGGCTAAAAATACCAAGCATGATTGGGAAATTATTGTTGAGTTAAGTCGTCGACTTACCCAGCGTGGGCTCACTGACCGGGTTAAATCAGAGGTTAAGCATCGGGTCCTGCAGAATTTAGGGCCAGATGGGATGCTTGATATCCTGTTACGCGTGGGGCCTTACGGTACGCAAATTCCTGGCACCTCAAATATCGGTGCATTTTTGATTGATACGATGCAGGATGTATTACCTGCGGACCATCCGATTCGCCATGCACTAGCAGTGGGGCCTTACGGAGCACAGAATAGGGGGCTAAGCAAAGGCTTGTGTTTAGCGTCGTTGAAAGAATACCCGCATGGCATTGATTTGGGGCCACTGCAATCTTCCTTGCCTGATCGATTGTTTACACCAGCGAAGCGCATTAGGCTTGTTCCACCCGCTTATATTCAAGACATGTCCCGTGTAAGAAAACGCGCGGAGCGACTAATGGAGCGGAGTGAGGATAGTCTTGTGTTGATCGGGCGAAGAGATTTACGTTCAAACAATTCTTGGCTGCACAACAGTGCGCGCCTAATGAAAGGTAAGCCACGTTGTACCATGTTGATCCATCCAAACGATGCAGGCGCCCGAAATATAAAAGAGGGCAGTTTGGTAACGGTCAGTACGCATGTCGGTCGTATCGATATTCATGCACAGATCAGTGATGAGATGATGCCGGGTGTTGTCAGTATTCCGCATGGCTGGGGACATCGAGGTAAAAACTTGCAGATGTCGATTGCGCAGCAGCACCCCGGTGTGAATGTTAACGAGTTAATGGATGAGCGTGCGGTAGATTGCTTAACTGGCACAAGCGTCCTAAACGGTGTGCCAGTGACGGTAAACGCCGTCAAAGTGGCTAAATCTGATCAAGGAACTGGCACCAAGTCAGCAACTAAGCTTAACACCTCGGCGCGAAAGGTGACCTCAAGCCCTGTGCGAAAGCGTGTCTCAAAAGCTTCCACGAAAACATCCTCCAAGGCGCCGATTAAGTCAGCAAGTACGGCAACTAAGCGTAAAGAGCGAGTGCGTGTTTCGGCCAAATTAGACTAGCGTGGCTCGTCAAAATTGAGGCGTATCGTTTCTTCGCTACGCGCACAGGGTTCGCTTTTTTTATGCGTTCAGCATGATAGGCTTACCGATTGTTTTAATTTAAGTCGAGCGTTAGTTTGTGATCATTCCTGTCGAACAACTCAGTGATGAAGCCTTAGATGGTTTGATAAAAGAATTTTGCCTGCGTGATTGGGGGTTGAATGAAACGGAACAACCGCTTGCCGAACGCGAACATTATGTTAAGCGGGCGCTTGAGAAAGGCGAACTAGTTGTGCTTTTTAGTGAATTGCACGAGTCGGCACAACTCGTTTCGCGCCAGTCAATAGAAATGGCCGCTTCATCAGAAGACCCGAGCATTGACCGTGGCTCGGAGTTCAGCCAGTGACACAGCGTATTGTTAGTTCAGAAACCTTGTTAAAAATTGCGGGCAAAGAGCGTTTTCAGCGCGGGTTGCAGGCGAGCAAAACGCATAAGGTGACTAACTTTCAGAGTAAAGATTCGTCCGTGACTGCTGAAGTGCAGGGCCATCATGTGACCTTGCGTTATAAAGGCGAGTTAGTTGAGGGTGCCTGTGACTGCGCCGACTCTGATGGTTTCGAGTTTTGCCATCATTGTGTGCAGGTGACATTGCATGCCAATAAAATTGCTCAACAGTTACTGTCCCTCTCCAAAGGCCCCGACAAATCTAAAATTTTGGCATTCTTGTTAGGCCAAGAAAAACAAGTATTAGCAAAGCAGTTGCTCGAATTACTTGAAGAAAATACAACGCAGTTCGAGCGTTTCTTATTGAAGGCCTCCTTAGAAAATGGGCAATGTGATTTTACTGAATTGCGCGCCCAAATAACTGAGATTACCCGCCCGCAAAAATCTTTATTTAGCCAGCGTCAGGTAAAGCATTACCTTTCGCGTATCGAGCGTTTTTTGATTGAGCTCGAGGCGTCCAATTATTTGCATGAGCCGGATGCAATGTTTAAGTTGGTTGAGTATTTTATTGCGCGTACGAATGCCTTGCTGGATGTGGTGAATGACTGTTGGGATTATCAGCATGAGATAAGCCAGAGCCTTGCGCGCCTATATTTGGCGTTATTTGAAAGGCAAGAGGGGCGTTTGCTTACCCGAGTGAAGCGGTTTGAAAAGCTATTTTTAAATGATCGGCATTCGATTCTAGGCCGAGATTATGCGCCTTATCTGCAAGGAAATTCAAAATTAGTGGGTGTGTTTGAGGCGCGATTGCAAACGATTTGGGCGCGCAAACACTTTGCTAAGCATTCGGATGCATTGGCGCAGCCCACTTTGCCCGAGCTCACAAACGATTGGCAGTGGCGAAATATAGCAAGTTATCTTGTTGCTTTACCGGTCCCCGATGGGCTCAAGGACGTGTCCTCTGCTACTTGGATGTTTAGTCTTCGAGAATGCTTAGCGCAAAGTTCTGAGGCTTATATGTCTTGGTATACAGATTTAATAAAGGAGCAGGATACCACGCAAGCGCTTGCGGTAATTCAACAGGGCTTAAAAGCGTTTCCTGACAGTGAACGGTTGTTGGAGGCCACGTTAACGACCTTAACTAAAGATAAAAATATTGAAGCCTTGAAGCGTTTAGTAGCTGCCTATCCTCTGGAAGCTGGGCAAGCATTTTATGCGCATAGGGAGCAGTTTGGTGACCAAGCGCTCAGGGGGTTAACCGAAACGTATGCCCAACATTTTAAGGCGGTAGGGCATAAACAAGAGATGGATGACCGCCCTGCACAAGCGCATGCGTTGATGCTTGACCTGTATCTAGCGTTAACAATGCACGATGAGGCCGTCGCCTTCGTACTAAAGAACCCGCAATTAGTAAAGTTTGAAAGGCGTATCGAATTAGCAAAACTTTTGGATAAGACATCGACTAAAAGTGCGATAAAAATTCGAGAGTCTTTGCTCGGCGATTTACTCGCAAAAGAGCAAAATAGAGCAGATTATCTGGCAGCAGAGGTGCTCGCAGCGCTGCAAAAAAACTACCGTCAACAAGGGCTGGGCGACCGTCAGCTAGACTTATGTCTTGCACCTTTAGAGTCGTTGATCCGTAAGCGGCCCAACTTTACAAAGCTCGCTAGGCAATACTGTCAGGTGTAGTGGAAAACGAATTTCAGCGGGCGCTTCAGTCTTACGAAACGGCTCCAAAGCCGATGAATTAGTTTTTCTGCCTTTTAAAAAAGACGCGCCACTGTATATTTAAACTTTGTGACTAAATAGCGCAGATAAAATCGCTTACAACAGTGGTCTGTGAGCAGCTCACGCGCGTCATCTAAATGGTGTTCTTTGATCTTCCAAAAAACAATATCTAGCAATTGCGCGGCAACAAAATTAAGCATGGCGTTGCGCTGCCCAGCGGATGCTTCTTTTTCCGCATGTGATTTGATCTGGTTAATAAAGGACACATAGGTGTCAACATCCGTCGCTTTATTAACTTCAGTACTGGTCATATGATCGCAGAAACAGAGCACACTCGGGCAATATACGATTTGCCAATGTAAAGCCACATCGCAGAAGAGGTCTTGATGATTTTTCTCTGCCAGATTATTTGGAAAATTATCTAGTTGCCTCAAGATCTCTCGTTTCAGAGCCAAGCTTGAGAGACAAAATGGAGGATCGCCAAAGGCGGCCACATCAAAGTAATCATCTAATATTCTCGGCTCCGACGCGGGTATGTCGAATATGACCTTTGGGTCGGTATAGTTATCGCTGTTATCGACTAACTGGTACGCCACTGAGTAAGCCCCTGCGTCTGGGAAGCGCGTATAGAGTTTGGTTAGCTCATCGAGCAAGTGCGTTTCCCAAAAATCACATTCTTGTAAAAATAGAACAAGGTGGCCTCTCGCAGAAAGCGTTGCGTATTTTAGCGCATCTGTCCGATTGTTAAACAAGCCGGAGAGCACCCTTAACTGATGTGTTGCTTGTGCTTGATCACACTGCTCTTCGATCGTTTTCTTAACATATTTGTTATAGCCGACAGGCGCAATAATCAATTCAAAATCACGATTTGACTGCATTAAGACAGATCTAATAGGGCGTATCGTCAACGCCTGTCTTTTCTGAGGCGCAATGATTACGCTAAACATAGGGGCGTTTGATTTTGTCATGTGCAACCTCCTATGCAATCGTTGTAGCAAGTCACGGATCGATCGTGTTTAACTATAAACATAGAGAATGCTCTCCGCCGACTGCGCTTGTATGGCAGTTAAAACGTTCGTAGTAAGACGCCGCCCCGGTTTTGATGCGGTATCTGTTTTTGGCGTGTCTACCAGAAGAAAGCACACTTCTTTGGACACACGATCCAATCGAATTAATCGATTTGTGGCCATATTTTTAATAAGCACCCTTACCGAATAAAACCACGGGAATTGTTGCAAACAAGATTTGCAGATCTGCGGCCCAATTGCGGTCGTTCACATAACGAAGATCCAACTCAATTTGTTCTTCAAATGTGGTATCGGCGCGGCCCGACACCTGCCAGAGGCCGGTAAGTCCTGGCGCTGCATAGAGTCTTTTTCTGGCATGCATACTGTATTGATCACACTCATTTACCAGTGCGGGCCGAGGGCCAATCAGCAACATGTCACCCTTCACGACGTTTAAAAGTTGCGGGAGTTCGTCGATCGAATATTTTCTGATAAACCGCCCAAATGTTGTGACGCGAGGGTCATTGAATAACTTTTGGCAAATACCTTCTCGGTCGCTTTTACAGGTGTTCATATCGGGATAATCAGGATCTGAGGAAGTACGCATTGACCGAAATTTATAGAATGAAAATCTGCGGCCATTAAGACCAACGCGGGTTTGACGAAAAATTGCATGTCCAGGGCTTTCGAGTGAAATGATAACCGCAACAACAAGTAAAAATGGACTGAGGAGGATCAGGCTCAGGCTAGCTATAAATCGCTGCAAAAATGGGTTGAGTCCACCACTTGATGAACCGAGTATTGAGCGCGTTCTTTTTATCGAAAATGGGTCGATTCTTGTTTGGATGTCTGTATTCATTTCTCTACTCCAATATTCTGACTGTTCAACTGTATACCGCTTTCAGGCTGATGCTTTTCGAAGATGCCAAAAGCATCGCCATAAAAAAATCGGATTCCCAATGACATATCGATGAAATTTTGTGCGTGGTTCCTGCAAGAGTCGCCATATCCATTCCATACCCTTGCGCCTAAGCCAGAGCGGTGCGCGCGGAATTTGACCCGAATAAAAGTCAAATAGCCCGCCTACTGCAAGCACAGTATTTACCTTTAGCTTGACCTTGTTTTGCTGCATCCAATGCTCTTGAATGGGTGAGCCAAAACCAATTAACAAAATATCGGTCTTGGCAGCATTGATCTGTTCGATAACATCAGAAGACTCGTTAACGTTAAAATAGCCATGATGTGTACCTGCGATTTCGAGCCCTGGATGAGTTTGTTTGAGTTGGTCTGCGGCGCTCTCTGCGATGCCTGGTTTAGAGCCAAGTAAAAAAATGCGCTTACCGGCGGCGACCGCGCGTTCGCATAACTTGGGTAACATGTCCGTGCCATTTACATTTTCTCGCACCTGTAAATTAAGACAGTTCGCTGCGATTCGTATACCCGAGCCATCTGGAAAGACCCAGTTGGCATCATTTACGGCATCAGTCAGGTCGTTAGTATGTTTTGCAAGGTTGAGTGTATTTACATTCACAAAACAGATAGTTTGTGGATACTGTTGTCGGCGATAGAACACAACTTTTTCAACGGCCTCGCGCATGCTGAGATTGTCAATTTGAATATTGAATAGTGAAAAATATCGGGGTGTTGCTTTGTTCATTTAGGCCAACCTTTCTACTATTTTTCTGACTGCTCATTTACAAAGCATAGGATGTGCCATTTTTTAAGTTGTTGTTTTATATATAAAAAAGTATTTTTAGTGCGAGGCAGATTAAGAATTATTTTTCAATTTGATAATCAATTCTTAATCTGAAAACGCGTGGTAGGTGATGGCACATACTCACTTCATAAGGTGGATTCAATAGAGAGAAAAAGTAGCCATGAGGTATCAGATTAACATTGGGGCTTCATGTATTTGAACGGCTTGGCGGTATTGTTTGGCAACAAACTAATTAGGCGGGTCAAATGCCTTGGAATAAAAAGTTTCAATCTTCAGAATTATTACAAAGGATTAGTATTGAGCCCGATATGATGCGTGTTCGGACGATGAGTTTCCGTTGAATCGCTGCTAATGACCTGGTTGCAAGAAAAGATGACCAGTAACAGAATGATCCACGGTGGTAAGGTTTTGAGTGCTGTAAACATAAGCTTCACCCTTTCGTTGCGCTAGGCCTACGAGAAGCTAAATTGATGCCACTAATGGGAACTATCGTTTTTTCAGGCGCTTATACGTTTATTTTACTGCTGGTCAGGCCTTGAGGCATGAAGCTTGTGCGTTTTGCAAAGCAGTCTTGTTTAGCATCCTAATCTGTACCCAACACTTCAATTAATGTGCGTCTGTTTTCATGAAGTTGTGTATTGCTATGTGCGGCATCTTGAAGCTGCGTTTCGCCGAATGCAAAGGACTTAATTTGTGTGGCGAGGATACCCGCTTTTACCAGTACATTTTTAACTGATGCTGCGCGTTTTGAGGCTAAATTGAAGTTGCTAGCGATTGACCCGCGATGATCAGCTTGGCCATAGATTTTTAAGCTAGCATCTGGCTGTGCCTGTTGTAGAACACATGCCCAATTGCTGAGTGCGAGGGCTTGTTCAGCCGTAAGCTTAAAGGCATTGGTCTCAAAATAAATTTGGGGTAAGGGAGCTGTGTGTGTTTCACAGGGCGAGCGATTCGTCGTCATCAGTTCTTGGTCGCCGTCTTTTTCGTTGTGGGTATAGGTACTGTTGTCGATGTCCATAAAAATTTTTAACTGTGCGGGGGCCGCACCTTTGGATAAATATAAGTCTTGGCGAAATTGGTGATCAAATAAGGGTAATGCTGCAATCATATGGTTTTTATTTAACCTGTGATCTAAGGCAACTACTTGAGGAGATAAGCCCACTTTTTTACCGTTTAAATAAAGCATTGCTTTACTTGGTGCGGTGAGAATGTAGGTCTGCTCAATTAAACGTTCGTCTAGAATTTCTTCCGCGACTAGGGTTTTTACGTCCAATAAAAGTACGGATAGAATCAATGTGATTATATAGCCGGGCATGGGCATCTCCGTTCTAATTAGAGCGAGTTGTTTACCGGTCTTAGGGTTATTCATCTAACAGTCTTGCTAGTGCATTAAGCATGAGTGAGAGACGAACCTCCAAATCGACTGATG
>Ga0209494_1000167_pt1 | contig 28040 bp, 26 predicted proteins | sample EN1Hudseemescosm_FD_184628 | JGI IMG/M metagenome (GOLD analysis project Ga0209494, IMG submission 184628) | Methane-oxidizing microbial communities from mesocosms in the Hudson Canyon - EN1B Hudson Canyon (SPAdes) (version 2) | ecosystem: Environmental > Aquatic > Marine > Cold seeps | place... | reverse complement strand
GCGGTTATGACTGCACATTAGAACTCAGTGATGAACAAGTTAAAGAAGCAATAGACGATGGAATGCAATTCACCTGCAATCTTGATGATATAGCGGATTGTAATATTTATATTGTTACTGTTCCTACTCCTATAGATAAAAATAAACATCCAGACTTAACCCCTTTAATTAAAGTCAGTGAAACGATCGCTAAAATCTTAAAAAAAGACGATATTGTTATTTATGAATCAACGGTATATCCAGGTGCCACAGAAGAAGTTTGCGTGCCCATTATAGAAAAACTATCAGGTTTGGTTTTTAATAAAGGTTTTTTTGCAGGCTACAGCCCAGAAAGAATCAATCCCGGTGACAAAGAACGTAGAATCACAACGATAAAAAAAGTTACGTCGGGCTCCACGCCTGAAATAGCAACTGTTGTTGATAAGCTTTATTCCTCAATTATTACGGCAGGCACTTATAAGGTCAGTAGTATCAAAGTAGCTGAAGCAGCTAAAGTTATAGAAAATACTCAACGGGATATCAATATTGCCCTAATCAATGAATTGGCATTGATATTTAATCGGTTAAATATTGATACAGAAGAGGTTTTAAAAGCTGCTGGTACTAAATGGAATTTTCTTCCCTTTAGGCCAGGATTGGTCGGTGGGCACTGTATTGGTGTTGATCCTTATTACTTAACTCATAAAGCAGCTGAAGTAGGTTATCACCCTGAAATTATATTGTCAGGTCGTCGTCTTAATGATGGTATGGGGGAGTATGTTGCAGACCAAGTTGCAAAATTAATGACACGAAAACGCATCCATATAGTGGGTGCAAATATATTGATAATGGGGTTAGCCTTTAAAGAAAATTGTCCTGACTTGCGTAATACTCGAGTCATTGATGTTATTGAAGAATTTAAAAACAATAACTGTATTGTTGATGTTTATGATCCATGGATAAATAAAGAAGAAGCTCTGCATGAATATGATATTAAACCAATAGCTGAACCAGAGAAAGGCAAATATGATGCTGTAGTATTAGCTGTAGCTCATCGTGAATTTCAAGAAATGGGGATTGAAGCTATTCGTGCTTTAGTAAAAGAAAATCATGTCATTTATGACATAAAATACATCTTCAATGCTAATGAAGTTGATGGAAGGTTATAAAATGAGTAATTACTTAGAAATTAGTAGCAAAAGAATTGGCGTTGATGAACCTTGCTTTATTATTGCAGAAATTGCACAGGCTCATGATGGATCGCTTGGTATTGCGCATAGCTATATAGATGCAGTTGCTGAAGCAGGTGCGGATGCGATTAAATTTCAAACGCACATAGCTGCTGCAGAAAGTTCTTTAGATGAACCATTTCGAGTGAAGTTCTCTTACGAAGATGCTACGCGTTATGATTACTGGAAAAGAATGGAGTTTACAGAAGATCAATGGAGTGGATTGTCGAAGCATTGTGAGGATGTGGGGCTTGTCTTTTTGAGCTCGCCTTTTTCAGTTGAGGCAGTTGATTTACTGGAAAAAACAAATATGCCGGCCTGGAAAGTGGGCTCGGGCGAAGTCAATAATCCTGTTATTTTAGATGCTATGGTTGCAACTGGAAAACCAATATTGCTTAGTAGTGGCATGAGTAATTGGGATGAGATTGATAGAAGTGTAAATAAGATAAAAAAAACGGAAACGTCATTGGCAATATTACAGTGTACAAGCAAATATCCAACACAATTTATTGATGTAGGGCTGAATGTAATAGAAGAAATGCGTAATAAGTATGATGTGCCGGTTGGATTGTCAGATCATTCAGGTTCTATATTCCCTGCATTGGCTGCAATAGCAAGCAGAACGAATCTCATCGAGATTCATATCGTATTCGATCGTAATATGTTTGGCCCCGATTCAAAGGCATCAATAACGCTTGAGCAATTAAAAGATCTGGTTGATTTTCGTAATAGCTTTTATGTGATGAATCAAAATCCAGTTGATAAGGATAAAATGGCAGAAAACCTGTCTGAAATGAGAAACTTGTTTAATAAAAGCGTGGTGCTATCCAAGGCAATACAAAAAGGCGGCGTTATAACTAGAGACGTATTAACAGTTAAAAAACCAGGAACAGGGTTGCGAGCAGAAAGAATAGAAGAGTGTGTAGGAAAAAGAGCAAAGCAAGATTTAAGTAAAGGCCATGTTCTTAGATGGGAAGACTTGGAAGATAATTATGAATAATAGAAAAGTATGCGTCGTCGTCGCAAGTAGAGCAAACTACGGAAGAGTGAAGTCACTCATGAAAGCGATTAAGTTACATCCAAATCTGGAATTGCAGCTTATAATCGGTGCGTCAGTGATGCTGTATCGTTTTGGAAAGGCGGTAGATATTATTAAGGATGATGGGTTTGAACCTGATCGAACAATCTATTATGTAGTGGAGGGAGAGACATTTTCTACTCAAGCAAAGACTACAGGATTAGGTGTAATTGAACTTGCAACGGCATTAGAAGATATGCAGCCTGACATGGTGGTGACGGTGGCAGATCGATTTGAAACAATGGCAACAGCTATTGCTGTTTCGTATCTTCATATACCACTTGTACATATTCAAGGTGGAGAGATTAGTGGTAATATTGATGAAAAAGTAAGGCACGCAATTACAAAGTTATCTGATATTCATTTTCCATCAACTGAAAAATCACGTGAAAGATTAATTAAAATGGGGGAAATGCCCGAGTATATTTTTAATTATGGGTGTCCTGGGATGGATACGTTAATAGATAATGATCTTTCTATTTCAAATGAAATAATGAGTGAATATGGTGGTGTTGGAGTCGAGGTGGATTGGGGAAAGCCCTTTTTATTAATGGTTCAACATCCCGTAACGACAAGTTATGGCCAAGGTCTGAAGCACATTAATGAAACGCTTTATGCTTTAAAAGATATTCCAGATATGCAGAAAATTATTTTGTGGCCCAATGGTGATGCTGGAACGGATGATATTTCAAAAGGTCTGAGGGTATTCAGGGAGAAAAATAAAGACTTGCCGTTTCATTTTTTCAGAAACTTTTCTCCAGAAGATTATGCGAGAGTATTGAATAATGCAAAGTGTGTTGTCGGAAATTCGTCATCATTTATAAGGGAAGGGTCGTTTCTTGGTGTGCCTGCGGTGCTGGTTGGCGACAGGCAAGAAGGGAGAGAGCATGGGCGTAATATCGTATTTTCTGATTATGATAAGAATGATATACATTCAAAAATTGAGAGCCAATTAAGTAGCGGAGTTAACCAGAAAGAGAATCTCTTTGGCGATGGTTTTTCCGGTAAGTTAATCGCAGATAAGCTATCGGTTATTGATCTTAGCGTTAAGAAAAGAATGACATATTGAGGTGTAATAATGACGGGTAAGAAGAAAGGTGATGTTGTTTCTTTTGATTCAAATTGGCGAAATAGGGCTGAATCCTTTTATACGCATTGGACGAAAGGGGATGTCCAAAATCAAATACAATTGGCCTTTAGAAATCACTGGACGCTTTTCTCCGAATTGATTTTAAAAGAAAAAGGTTATAACAAGGGTAGGCGTGTGTTAGAAATCGGCTGTGGGCGTGGTAGCTTATCCTGTTATTTTAGTGATGCAGCATATGATTGTACTTTAGTTGATCTGTCAGAAAATGTGATTAATGTTGCTAAAGAAATTTTTAATAAGAACGAATTAAAAGCTAACTTTATGGTTGGTGATGCAAACAACCTAGATATCCCGGATAATTCATTTGATATAATTTATTCAATAGGGTTGTTAGAGCACTTTGAAGAGATAGAAACACCGCTTAAAGAACAAATAAGAGTGCTTGATAACGGCGGAATCTGGTTTGGGTATATTGTCCCTGAATATACTGACAATGTGCAAAAAGACTATGAGTGGATTAATGAAATATTAAAAGGCTATCAGGAATCTACACAAGACACTAATATCAAGAAAAATGTCATTTATAGGTCTGACTTTGGTTCAGAGCGATATGTGCCAGTTCTTGAAAAGCTTGGTCTGAAAAACATTCAGGTAAGTGGTGTTTATCCTGTTCCAATGATTTCACATTCAATTGATTTTCCATTTTCACTGATGCCGGAAAAAAGCGAGAAGGCACTGGTAGCGCATTTTGAGAAATTATTAAGGCAGAATGCTGAAGAAACGGGTAATCACCAATGGCTTTGCCAAGAAGGCTTTGGTAATGCTTTTTTAGTGTGGGGTGTTAAGTAAAAAGTATGAATATACTTAATGCTGAGCCAGAAGGTTACAGTAGAAAAGCATATGAAGTATTAGGTGCCATTGGTAATGTGATCGAAGAAGACTGTGATCGCGAAAGACTTTTTGCATTAATTCCGGAAATTGATGTTTTAATTGTGCGCTTGGGCCATAGAGTCGATAATGAGCTGTTTGAAAAAGCCAGTAAATTAAAAATTGTATTGACAGCAACAACGGGACTAAATCATATTGATCTTGATGCTGCGGCTAAACATGGCGTAACCGTATTATCCTTAAAAGGTGAGCGTGCTTTTCTTGATTCGTTAACAGCAACTGCAGAGCTGACTTGGGCTCTGTTATTAGCGTTAGTTAGGAAGTTGCCAGAAGCGATAGAACACGTTAATCAGGGTGGATGGGATCGAGATTTATTCAAAGGTAATCAGCTAAAAGAAAAAGTACTGGGAATTGTTGGATATGGCCGTCTTGGTAGTATTGTTGCCAGGTATGGACATGCTTTTGATATGCGGGTCATAGCAACAGATCCATTCGTAGCGGACATGGATTCATATGTAGAAAAAGTTAAAATGGATGAGCTACTTTCTAGCGCTGATGTTATTAGCTTGCATGTTAATTATGATGAAGCAACACATGGCATGATGGATGAAAAAGCATTCCAGAAAGTAAAAACTGGCGCTGTTCTTATAAATACCTCACGTGGTGAGTTAATTGATGAAGAAGCGATGTTGAATGCTTTAGATCTAGGAACCTTGTCAGGTGTTGCTTTAGATGTACTTTCATATGAGTCTAATAAAACGGTTTCCTGGCCAAAGGATAGCGAGGTCTGGAAAAGGATATCATCTGACTTAAATATATTAATTGCCCCACATATAGGTGGAGCAACCTTTGAGTCAATGGAAGAAACAGAGGTTTTTATGGCTAATAAGTTGAAAAGTTATATCAATGGTTAATTGTCTGGCAGTCATTCCTTGTCGAGGTGGTTCTAAAGGTGTTCACAGAAAGAATCTTCGTGAAGTTGGTGGAATTCCACTGGTTGCTCATACAATCAATGCCGCAAATGCTTCAACATTAATTACCAGAACTATTGTGAGTACTGATGATGACGAAATTGCTTCAGTAGCTAAAGAATATGGTGGGGACGTTCCTTTTATCAGGCCTGAAAAATACGCAACTGATCAGGCGAAAAGTATTGATGTTGTTCTTCATGCCTTAAATAAGTGTTCTGAGCAGTTTAAAGAGCAATATGACTACCTTATTTTACTGCAACCGACATCACCATTTAGAGATAACATTCATATTGATTCAGCTATTAAGATGTTGGTAGGCAATAAAAATGCCGAAAGTCTTATTTCGGTAAAAGAGGTGCCCAATGAGTGCAATCCTCACTATATCTATAAAATATTGGATGATAATTATTGTCAGCCACTGATTGACTCAAAGGAAATAATCAGGCGACAAGACCAACCTAAAAGTTATGTGAGAAATGGTGCCATTTATGTGGTTAAGGTGCCGTATTTATTACAAAACGAATCACTTATGGCAGAAAGAAGCCTAGCTTATGAAATGAGCGATGAAAGCAGTGTTAATATTGATACGGAACTTGATTTGGTGATCGCTAGAAGCATTGCTGATAAACGAGTGAATGAGAAAAAATGAATATTTTTTTTGGAGCACAGAGCGGCTTTGTTAATATTTTTCAACAACTAGAGGTAGAGTTAAGGAAGGAAAAGATAATTGATAAAAGCACATACTTTGTATCTGACTCAGAATATTATTTTAAACACAAAGAAAATCTTCCTCTTATTAATGATATCTCAGTAGAGCACCTATTTGAATGGAATTATACGGCTAGAAACAGCGATCGAATCGATAGCAATAAACTAAATGAAATAAAGCTCAAATATGAGGCATGCAATTTATGGAATGCTGTTATTTGTGATCGTCGACTTATGTATGGAAAACATGCCAAATTCAGACAGTCTTATAATGGTAAATTTAGTGATAAGGAGCTGTACAATATAATTTATGCATCGCTTTATGCAATTGAACAAGTGATAACAAAGTCTAAGCCTGATTTGATAATAACGTTGATTCCATCAACGTTTAGTGATTATTTATTATATTATGCGGCACAAGTAAATAATATTAGATACTTGCAACTAAAATTCACCAAAATCAATAATAATATCTTGTTAAGTGAAAGTTTTGGTTCTCATAGCAGCGAAATTGTAGATTTATATAATACCAATAAAGATAAAGATGAATTTGAATTTAAAGATGAATCGATAGAGTATTTGAGAAAAGCTCAGAGTATGCCGATTCAGTACGAAGGATCTCTGAGTGGGGTAAAAATAAGTGCAATTACAAGATTTAAAAATACAGCTCGAGCTTTTGCTGGTGTAATTAAAAAGAGTGTTTCGAAAAATAGAAATATAACAAATGCGGATAACCATGTGCCGCCAGTATATTCCATATTTTGGTATTTGCATCTCATGCGTGATTACAATAAACACGTTTCTTTGGCTACGATGAATAGACGGACATTGTCTAGAAAACAAGTTGAAAATACTGACTATGTTTTCTTTCCTTTGCATTCAGAACCTGAAATTGCATTGTTGGTAAATGGGGTTAACTATCAAAATCAAATTGAACTGATAAGAAAAGTAGCCCAATCACTACCTTTTGGTTGGAAACTTATTGTTAAAGAGCATCCGAATAGTATCACTTATCGTTCAGCAGGTTATTATAAGAAACTTTTGCAAATTCCAAATGTATACTTTGCGGATATAAATACGCGTCCCTACTATTGGATAAAGAAATCAAAGCTTGTAGCAACAATCAGTGGCTTTGTAGGTTTTGAAGCGGCTATGCTAAGTGTACCTGTTGTTGTTTTTGGTGATGTAATGTTTGATATGTTGCCGATAAATATGGTGAGAAAAGTTGATGTTTTATCTACGTTACATAGAGAAATACTCGATCTTATTGGTAAGTATGAATATGATGAAAAAGCAATGATTGCATATATTGCAGCATGTTTGAAACTTAGTGTTCCTATAAATGTGTACAGCACCTTGCTTGGCAAGCAAGGTCGGGTGACGGTTGATAATGGCAGCGACGTGGAGAATGAAATCATAAAATTGTCTGAATACTTTAAAAATGTGCTGGTGAAATCAAGTCAATCTACGTGATTAATTCTTTATTTAAAGTCAGGATGATAAATATCGATCAAGCAGTGACGATATTTGGCCGAAGTTTTTCCTCGGATTGTGCGCATCCTCTTGTGAAAACGATAAAAGAGTATGAGATCAATCCAAGTGTGGAGTATAGAGATACAACTCTTTATAGGTATCATTCGAAATTTAAACCAAAAAATACAAATGCTGCCTTAGGAATTAAAGAAGAACTAGATAATTTACCGTTATTTCAATATCCTTGGGGTGCTTTTAGATTGAACTATAAAGGCGATAAAAATCAATTTATAAGTAGGTTTTGTGGCCCATCAGCTGATGAAATGGTGGCGGATGAGTTTCACTCAACAATTGCGCTTTACATGGATATTAAAAATAATGGCTATAAGTTAATAAGAAAAAAATCAATAATTGGTGGTACGTTTTTAGTCAAAGAAAATGGTGAGAAGAAATTTGTTGTTTTACAAGGTAATCATCGTATGTCTATATTATCAGCATTAGGTTACAAAAATATATTAGTAAATACAATGGCTGGTTATCAAGAATATATTAGAGAAGAATCCTTGAAAAATTGGGTTAATGTTGATGAAGGTTGCTGCTCAAGTATTATTTCACGAGAGATATTTCACGCTTTTTTTAATAGTAAAAACAATGTCGAATATTAACTTAGTAACTAGCTTTTTTGGGGGTTGGAATAAAAATGATCATCCATAATAAAAAAGAATGTGAGCCTACGAAAGAAAATAAGTTGCCTCTGGGTAGAAAAATTTGCTGGGCGATTACATTACTATTTGTTGTAGGACTTTTTATTTTTACGCTTTTATTAGGTAATATACAAAGTTTAAGAGACACAGCTTTTGAGTCGGGTTTTACAGCTATTAATCCAGAAAGTATAGGTTCCGCAATAAAAAGAATGCCTGTCTCTTATGTTAAAGCAAAAATAAAATCGTCTGAAGTTCCAGTTATTCAAATTGATATTAAGTTTAAGCATTTTAAGAAGTTACAAGAAAAGCGTGATACGTCAATTTCTGCAGGTATTATTGTTCAGAAAGAAGATGATTATGTGCCAGCAAAAATCCAACTAGATGGAAAAACGACAAAAGTAAATTTAAGAATTAAAGGTGATAATATTGATCACCTAATTGGGAATAAGTGGTCTTTCCGCATTAAAACAAGTGGTAAAGAAGCGCTTTTTGGTATGCGTCGTTTTTCTATACAAAACCCATATGTTAGAGGTTTCCAGGGACAATACTTAATTGATGAAACAAGGCGTATCTATGGTTTAGTTTCTCTCAGGCGACAGCTTGTAAATGTAATTATTAATGGTAATCGTGTTGGGTTAATGGAGATTGAAGAGCACTTTTCAAAAGAATTACTTGAAAATAATGGCAGAAAAGAATCTGTTATTGTGAGGTTTGATGAAGGTGATTCATGGGAGTTTGGTGATTTATATGATTATACTAATACGACTGTAGATCCATTTAGACAAGGACAAATTGATAAATCTGAAACATTACAGCGTCATAATAGAATGGCAATTGGTTTACTTAGAGGTTATTCCGATGGTGTGTTAGCAGCATCTGGCGCATTTGAAGCATCTGAAATGGGTATGTTTTTAGCTATTAATAGGCTTTGGGGATCACAGCATGGGGTTCGCTGGGGTAATTTAAGATTCTACTTCAATCCCTATATTGGGAAGTTGCAGCCGATAGGTTACGATGATAATTTTCATGAAAGATATCAATATAATGTACCAATAAAAGATAAATTTTTTTTAAAAATTCTAAAGGATAAAACAATTAACCAAGCTTATCTAGAAGCTTTGAAAGTATTAACAGATGATGTGTTGAATGGGAATTTAATTTCTCGTTTGAGTCTTTTGGAAAAGCAATACGCAGATCCCCTTTTTAGTGAATTTTATTTGTTACAATCTTACGATTATTCTGATTTACTGAAAAGAGCTCAATGGATAAGTGAAAAAATTTTAAGTTCAGTTGATGATAAATCAGATTATTCTTCTACTAGAAGTGCTCATATCTATCTTGTAAAAAGAAAGCTAGATACATCTTACGAATTGCAGTTTAGCTCAGCTATTCCGAAGCAGATAATTGTGACGGGTGTTACACATGCTGATCCATTAAGAGGAGCTAAACTGAAAGATTTTTTTGAAGATTATTTTCCACTTAAATTGAAAGAAAAGGTAATCACTGAACGAAAAAAATATAAAATAATTTCAGATGTGCCTGCAGAATTAATTAAAGATGCTAGGTTTACCCTCTCTTCAATAAATAATAAGCCTTTAAAAGCGCAGGTAGCAGAGCAATATTATCCAGCCTTTGTTGAGCCAGTAATAAGTCGAAATAAAAATTTAACAACGTTACTAAATAGAGGAGTAATAAGCATAAGTTATCCGGAGAATATTCTTCGTTTTAACAAAGGGGAATGGAAAATTACCGAAACGGTTAATATTAGTGGCTTTAAAAAAGTTATTTTTTCTTCAGGCACAGTATTAAATTTTAAAGGTGGTGTTGGAATTGTGTCACAAAGCCCTGTTGAGATAGATGGGAAATCTGAGAGGGTTCAGTTTTTAGGTGATGGAAAAAGTGGTTGGTTTTATTTGTTGAATGCTCATGGCGAAAGTTTTATTAATGGCTTGATTATGAGAAATGTTGTGGCTGTTGATTTTGACGGTATTAAACTTACTGGTGCACTATCTATATATAACAGTAAAATAAACATCATGGATCTTAGTATTGATGTTGTTAAATCTGAAGACGCTTTGAATATAATTCAATCCGATTTTAAACTAAGTGGTTGTTCAATAAGTAATACAAATTCAGATGCTATAGATACAGATTTTTCAAAAGGGACTATAAGTCATTGTAAATTTCAGAATATCGGTATCTTAGGCGGTGGTGATGCGGTAGATTTTAGCGGGAGTAATATTAAAGTTGAATATTCGGATTTTACATTGATTTCTGACAAAGCAATATCAGCGGGTGAAAAATCAAAAGTTGAAGTTAGTCATGTCAATATACAAGACAGCTCTATTGGTATTGCGAGTAAAGATGGTTCTAGTACAACAGTGGTTGATTCCTCAATAATAAATAGCAACTATGCTGCTATGATGGCCTATGTAAAAAAGATAGAGTATGGAGGTGCAAGTATAAATGCATTAAACACGCATATAGGTAAGCTTGGAGCTGTTAAGAGTGATATGTTTTCTTCTATACTCATAGATGGAATACGGGTTAAACAGTCGAAAATTAATACCAAGCAACTTTATAAGACAATTATGAAATCGAGTAGAAAATAATTCGATGAATAATATTGATCCTTCATTAAGACGAGAAATAAAGTTTGTTGCAAATGAGGTTTTCTCGAATGAGATTGTTGCTTGGATTGCAACTTCAAAGTTATTTCTTCATAAACAGTTTCAAGATAGAACTGTTAATAATATCTATTATGATACCTATAAGTATGATGCTTATACGGATAATTTAGATGGAATAAGTAAAAGAACAAAACTTAGATACCGTTGGTATGGTCAATCTCTTGCGCCTTGTGATGGCCAGTTGGAATTAAAAAAAAGAGAAAATACATTCGGGTTCAAAAAAACCCAAATAGTTAAGGGTCTCAATATAAGTAACAGCCATCGTTTATTATCGTTGGCATTAAGAAGCTCAGTCCCTAATTCTTGGTTGCCTTTTGTTGATTATTATTCTGAACCAGTTATCTTGAATCGATATAGACGTTCGTATTATTTATCGAAATGTAAACAAGTTAGAGTCACAGTTGATCGAGAGCATTCTGTTTTTGACCAGAGATTATCAAACATAATTAATATTTCAAAAAAATCAAATACAGTTCAGTATATTATTTTAGAAGTTAAGTTCCATCCAGATTTGACAGAATATGTTTCAGAAATGATTGCTGATATTCCTATGCGAATTAGTAGAAATTCTAAATACATAAATTCAGTTAATTCAGTACTGTAAAATATTGGAGAATAAGAGTGGCGGAAGTAGATAAAATAAAAGAGGTTGATATGATGCAAAACTTAAATCAATTGTGGTCTGGTGATGAGTTGTTGTTACCTATTTTAATAGTAAACTTATTTATTGGATTTATATTATCTATAGTCGTAATGTATCATTATAGAAAGTTTTCCTCGGTGCTAACTAATAAAAGCACGATATCAAGAGTATTCCCATTTATTGTTTTAACGACAATTCTTATTATTTCGATTGTTAAATCATCTTTAGCACTATCACTCGGTTTAGTTGGTGCTTTATCCATTGTTCGATTTAGAACACCTATCAAAGAGCCAGAAGAACTTGCCTATTTATTTATCTCTATTGCAATAGGTTTAGGCTTGGGAGCTAATCAAACAATAAACACCGTTGTTTCAAGTTTGCTTATATTAATAATGATGGGGCTTATAAAGAAAAAAATGGATGTATCTATGTATACTAAAGATTACTATCTCTCCATTGATATGGACAATGTAGAAGGTGATTTGCCTGGCATTGTTGACATTGTATCTAGTCATTCCGCTAAAGCGGATATGAGACGATATCAGGTGTCTGATAATTTTAGTAATATTGTTTTTTTTGTTGATATAGAAGATGTAATAAGTTTAGATGCAATTACACAGGAATTAAAACAGAAATATGAAGGTATATCTATATCGTTTATAGATCAATCAAACATGCCTGCAATTTAGAGTATAAAATAAATATAAAAACTATGTCGGTTGTCGAAAGTGATGTTAGCAAAAATACAATTAAGAATACTTATGTAAAAACTATTAGAAATTTGGTGTTAATGGGGCAAGGTATTTTAATTGCTCCACTTGTAGTGAGTGTACTTGGCCTCCAAGGAGCTGGTGTTTGGTTTCTAATAACACAATTTTCTGCATATATTCAATTGTTAGAGTTCGGTATACCAACTGGATTGACTCGATTGTATTCAAACTATAAGGTATTAAATGATAGTGAAAATAAAAAAAATGTAGTGAGTGTTTCACTTCTACTTCTTGTCTGCATTTCTTTTGTTTTAGTGTTGTTTTCGAACGAAGTCAGTACGTTATTTTTTGGTATATTCACATCAATTGAATCTAACTCATCTGTGGAAATGGCAGTTAGAGTGGCAATTATAGTAACTTCCCTAAGTTTGCCTTTACGGTGTGGTATAGGTTTGCTGGAGGCGAATCATCTTTTTTATGTTCATTTGTGGATCGAAATATTTTTTATTTTTTTTAGAATAACTACGCTCTTTATTTTTTATCTGTTAGATCTTCTAGATATTTCATGGCTTGCATTAATATATTTTAGCTCAAGTTTCCTTATTGTACTTGTTCAGTTCTTGTTTAGTATTAAAAATAAATTAGTATGTGTTTCTTTTCAAAAAACTAATTATTCTTTTGTGAGCGTTAAGAAAATCCTTTCAGTAGGCGCATCAGTTATGATCTTAACTGCAAGCGCCATAACATTAAGGCAAGGATCACCAATGATACTAGGGATTTTTTATGGAACTGAAAGTGTTACTTTATTTTCAATAACCATGCTTTTAGTCAGCACGCTAATGCAATTTATAACCATACCTGTATCGTTTATTGGTCCTCAGGCCAGTCAATTGAATGCAGCAAAACAAAAAGAAAAACTTTATGAATTGTTTGTTCTTTATTCAAAATATTCGATTATGATAACTATGGTTGGGCTGGTCACCTTCTATAGTATAGGGCAGTTTTTATTGAAGGTTTGGTTGGGTCTTGATGCAAATAGTATCCAACAAATTTATTTATTAACCTTGATGTTGTTGGTTTCTTTTGCGCTATCGGTTCCAGCGTTGTACGCAAGGACGGTATTATCATTTGTTGATAAACATTGGGTTACATCTTTAGCTGAAGTGTCTGTTGTTTTTATAGGGCTTTTGGTTGGCTTTATAAATATTCAAATATATGATTTGGGCATGATCGGTATGGCAATTGGTATTTCCTTGGTTTTTCTCTTGAGAGGTATCGGTCCTATTTTATTTCTGATTACACGATATTTTGGAATCAGAAAAATTAAATATATGGTGGATATTTACAGTAAAAACATCATGACTATTTTTCTAGTACTGGTTGCAATAATGTCATTAAATATATTTCATGATGCAATTTCTAACGATGTCATTGAGACATTTATTTTAATGATTATTGTGCTGGTACTGCAATGGTTTATAGTGATTGATTCAAAAGATAAGGAAAAGATAAAATCAAGAGTCGCTTGTTATTTTTCGAAATAACATTAATCAACCCTATTTAGATGTAATTAAACAGTAAGAGAAATAATGAAACTTATAGTTAAAGAAATGAATTTTCCCAAAGGTGACCACCTTTGGTTAGAAGGTACTATGTCAGACGAATATATAGAGGATTATTCATGTCATGGTTGTCGTACGAAAATGGTTGAGTTTTCCAGAATACAAAACAATAATGAAGTTGGCTTGATAACTGGTTTATGTCCAAAATGTGGTTATACTAAGAGGGTTAGAAATCTATCGCCTGAAGCATTTTCAAACCATTTTACTACTAAATGGTTGGTCAGACGAGACGAAGGTATTAAGGAAAATGATTATGTATACAGTAAAGTTAAAGACTTTGTTGTACTAAATGGTAAGGTTTTGGATGTGGGTTGTGGTTTAGGTGGAAGCCTTTTGACTTTTCATAAAAATGGATATGACGTTTATGGTGTTGAGCCGTCTGAGCATCGAGGTTCAATTGGTAAAAAGGAAATGGAAAATATTAAGATAGGAACTGCAGAAGCTTATTTAGCTAATACTACAGAAAAATTCGATTTGATTTACTTTTTCGATGTTTTACAGTTTTTAGAAAACCCATACACGGTGTTAGAGTCTGCAGTCGATAAGCTAACTGATGATGGAAAGATTTGGTTTAAACTTGGCGTTTATCACCATCGTTCGAATTTTAGTCAATTCGCGCACTTTGCCATGCTGAGGAATTATGTAAACCTTTATTCGTTGCTTGATAAGTTAACGGAGTGGGGTGTTTATCCGGTTTCCTATCAACAGGAGCCTGTTGAGTTGATTCTGTCTAAGATAAAAAATGAAGATACAGATGAAATAATCAATTCAGCAAAAAAACTCGAGTTTTCTGACCTGGAAAAGTTTGCTTCAAAAACATTGAAGTTGAATCGCATGAAATTGCTTGGTAAAACCAAGTTGTCATATTTGGATAGAACTACAACCCTTAATCTACAAAAACCTGTCGGTGACATACTTCCTGTTATCTTTGAACACAGCTCAAAGGATATTCCAATTTTATTAAAGTAACCAATAATTAGATTTCCTGAGAATGCCATATGAATAAATGCCCTGCATGTTCTTGTGATGATACACGAATATTTATGCAATTAGATGAAATACGTAAGCAATCATTTTGTGACTATTCAAATAAGTATTATGATGGCTTGTTAGAATCATGGTTGGATAAAATACAGCCTATATTAATGAAATGCGAGTCCTGCGGACACATATTCTATAAGAATGTTCCTGATAAAGACATGCTTGGAGAGATGTATGCTTCAGTGAAAAGGTCTTCGTTATCTCCTGACCCCTCTAGAAGTCCAAATAAAGAAATGCTCTTAAAAATGTCAAAGCTTAAAAATATTGTTTCTAAAAAGAACCCAACTTTTCTAGATTATGGAGCGGGCTATGGACGATGGTCAGAAGCAGCATTTCAAGTTGGTTTTAACGTAATATCGTTTGAACCTCATGCAAACAGAGCTAATAAAGACTGTAAATATGAAGTCATATATGAAGAATCTTTATTAGAGGAGCGCAAGTTTGATGTAATATGGTTGGAGCAGGTGTTAGAACATATTCCTAATCCCGCTGATGCGTTAATAAAGATTAAGCGTTATATGAACGCTGATTCAATATTGAGTTTAAGCGTACCTAATATAAATAGGGCAAAAGAGAGAAATAAGATATGGGAACTGTGGCCTTATAATGGTTCATCAAGTCATACTCTCGCTCCATATCAACACTTGCATGGTTTTTCACAGATGTCTTTGGAGCAATTAGTGATAATGTCTGGATATACAGGTTTTTATTCACGAAAATTATTGAGATATGATTTGTTACATGTTTTAAGAATTATAATTGGCCGCCATATTAACAGCTTATCTACTACGAAACGTTACCTTAAGTTACAGGTAATTTCAGATTAAGTTACTGAATAAAATAATATGCCTAAAACTTACGGAGTATCGTTTGAAAATTATTCAATAATTAAGTTTATATTTTTATTCTTAGTGCTATTATTTTTATCTGTTCAGTATAAGGTGGATAATCAAGAAGCTATTAGACCATTATATACATACGGCCTCATTTTTATCGCTCTAATAAGCATTTCTTTAATCATTAATTATAAACTATTTTTTCAACGGATCAGAGATCTATACCTTAATCCTGGAGTCGGTGCGTTTTATCTGTTACTTGGTTATATGTTATTTGTATCTATATTGTCAGCTGAGCGGCAATTTAAAGATGCATTATATTTGGTTTTTTGGATGTCTCTTATACCACTATCATTGATGGTGTTCTTAAATATAAAATCTTATCGTACTTATTTAAGAATTTTCTCTAGGTTAATCATACTGTTTTCAATTTTTGCTTCATTGATTGCTTTCTTATTGTTATTTAGGGTGCTTGAATATAATTTTGGGGATTATATTTTAGTTCAAAATTATTGGACTGCGTTTCGAGCGCATGGTTTTATGGGGCAGCCCACCGCCTTAGGTGGGCTTGTTGGTGGGGCACTAATCACTTTGAGCTATTTGAAAGTAGATAACAAAAGTAATATGTTAATTGCAGGCCAATTATTTTTTATGATTACTGTTGTTGCTAGCGGTAGTAGAAGTGCTATTGTTGCATTGCTATTTTCTTATATTTTCTTTTATATGAAATTTAAATTTTTTATCCCTAGAAAAACGATTTTAAGATTTGTTATTGTTATTGTTATTGTGTTTTTTGTTGCTTTGTATTTTGTTTTTTTTGAAGTTAACCTTCGCTCATTAAATAGAGCTGGCTTTGATGCAAGTGATGAACAAAGTAGAGTGTTTATCTGGTCAAGAGTACTCGAATTATATATGGAATTTAATGATTTAAAGTTGCTGATGTTTGGCGCTGGTCCAGGAGCACTAGCAGAAACATATAGGGCAGCTTTTAATAGTGTTTTGCATATTCTGTATGATTACGGAATTGTAGGTGTAATTTTTTATTTATTCTCTATTCTATATTCTATATATATTGGAACTTTTAGATATGCTAAAACCAACGACCCAATTTATAAACTTGGCTTGATGTTGCTACTTTACGGGTTCGTTTTTAATTTATTTATTAGTTCTTTTTTGTCGCCATTTTTTAGTTTTCATGTACTTTATCTAATTATTGGAATGATGATTGTGAATATTCCAATGAGCAAATTATCTAATAGCTCCTTATGTTTAAATAAATAAAGTAGTAGGCCTGATTATGTTTTTACACATAAAGTCGATTGTCCGATTCCTATTGCAAAAAATATCGATATTTTTTTTGCCAAAAGTAAAATTGAATTCTAAGTTTTCTTTTGAAATTTTAGGGCGAAATAATGGGCATTATTTTGTAGGGTATTATGATATAGACCCTTATCGTGAATCTGAAGGTGATATTCTATGTCACTATGTGTCACCTGAGTATTCACAGGAGAATGAACCATCTCGTGCAGAGATTGGTTTGCTTTCGTTAACTAGTGGGAACTTCCTGCCAATTGTAACTACAAAAGCAGTAAATTGGCAGTTAGGTAGTCGTGTCCAGTGGGTATCAGAAAAATCAATTATATATAATGATGTTGTTGAGAATGATCAATGTTCAATAATTTTTGATGTTGAAATGGGAAAAATTGTTAAGAAGTTTGCTCGACCATTCTGGGCAATATCTCCAAACAAAGAAATTGCAGCAAGCTTAAATTTTTCAAGAATTAAGAAACGAAGGCCTGGTTATGGATATAAAGGTAAAAGCATTGATGGAGATGAAGAAATACTGACACTGTTTAGTTTGAAAACTGATGAAGTCTTATTTCAGATAAGCCTTGATAAGATAATCAACCAAATTGGTTATGCTGTTTTACCTGGTACAGACCCATATATGAATCATATAGCTTGGTCACCTTGCGCTACCAAATTTATCACGATTTTTCATTTCGAAGAAAGCAAGTCAAGCTCGAGAAAAATATTCCCTGTGATAATTGATCTAAAGGATTTTAAGTGTATTCTTATGCATTCATCAGGATATTTTAGTCATCATGTATGGCTTGATGAAGACCGTATGCTTGCATATATCGAGCTCAACGGTAAAAAATGCTTTTCGATTTGGAGTGAAAAGCGTGGTTGGGTAGAGGTTAGTGGCTCAATGCCTTTGACCGATGGTCATCCAACTCCAATTCTTAATTCGGATAAAATAATTGTTGATAGTTATCCAAATAGATTTGGAAGAATGTCCTTATATATTGGTTCAAGCAAGAGTGATACTAGTTTATTTAAAGTGGGTGAGGTAATGAGCCCACCTTCTTACAAGGGGCCTTTAAGATGTGATTTACATCCTCGGGTATCAAAAAATAATTCATTAATCATCTGTGATTTTCCTGATATTGAGGGTCGTCGATTATTGGTGATAGAAGGAAATCTTGATAAAAATAGTATTGTATAAATGAAATATCGAAAGGAAATTGATGGGCTTCGAGCACTTGCCATTATTCCAGTAGTTTCTTGGACGCTTACCGTAAGGTAACAAAAAAAGGAAATTGTTTCCAACGGATGACTCTGCTTAAATTCGCTTACTTGGCAATAAGGGAAGCTTCAAAGAAATGGATGACGTCAATTCATTATCGAAAATCGCCACATAATATCTTTATTATTGATTTCGATGACCTATAAACGGATTACATTTAAACAAGTCAATTACACAGAATTAATTAAAGGGTCAAGGAATGAGTTTTAAATATAGAAGAGAAATTGATGGGCTAAGGGCATTAGCTATTATTCCAGTCGTTTTGTTTCATGCCGAGTTCGAATTGTTTGGAGGTGTATTTAGTCAAAGCTTTCATTTAATATTTAGGAAGATTTTACATCATTTTATTAATTTGTAGCGTTAAGGAGGCAAGTGTGGTCAATAGTTTGAGACTTTTAAGTATTACGTACTTAATACGTTCAATACAGGTTTTTAAATCAGCCGTTGCTATATTTAAAGGACAAATATCATATTATCCTAAGCCAGTAAGAGCTTTTGAAGAAAAATATGCAAAAAGCGTTGGTTCGACTCATGCAATGATGTTCAGTAATGCAACCAGTGCTATTGAAGCTGCATTGTTTTCTCTTGGAGTTGGTCCGAGTAGCAAGGTAGGCACTACCGCATTTGTTATACCAAGCTCCTATTGCTCGGTAAAAAACCTTGGTGCTGAAACTAAATTCTATGATATATCGCCAGGTACACTCAATATTGATGAAGAGCTGGTCATCTCTGCGTCAGATAAGTTGTCAGTTTTAATTGTTACTCATTTTTACGGTAATCCATGTGATATGGAAAGCATTATGAATTGGGCAAATGAAAATGATGTTTTTGTTATTGAGGATTGTTCACATGCCCATGGTGCAGCATTTAAAGGTCGGCCATTAGGAAGTTGGGGGCATGTTGGTGTTTTTAGTTTACAGGGTGCAAAGGCTGTTGCTGCTGGAGAAGGAGCGATTGCTGTCACTGATAATTCAGAATTTGCATTAAAAATGGTAGCTTATGGGCATCAGGAGAGTTATAAGAAATTTAATATTGATTCGAATGAATCTATAAAAATTCCACCATTTGGCTTTGGAAGAAAAATGAGGGTTCATCCTATTGGTGCTGTTTTAGCCATGGTTGAATTTAAATATTTAAATAAAAAAAATAAAATATTTGAGCGATGGATTTGTGAGTTAGAAGAGCTTGCTGTTGATAGTAAAAAATTTCATATTCCAAGCCAAGTGAATGGTGCGAAGCGGGCTGGCTTTTGTCAAGGTGTGCCCATAGTGTTTTATAACAAAGAAAATGCAGATGTATTTTTAGATAAAGCAAAATTCCACGGCCTCAGTTGTTTTAGGAGAGACTATACGGAAAGTATTCTCTATTTCTCATCAGTAAATACGAATGATGATAATACTGTATTAGATTATTTGCCACATTCAATTTCAGCATTTAATACAGTTGTATTTGTTCCTTTTTATCAGTTTATCGACCCTAGGCGTTGGTCTCGTTTGCTGTCTATTCTAGGGTAAAATAAAGTGAATGAAGAATTTGATGTGTGTGTTATAGGCAGCGGTCCTGCGGGTGCATTCGTAGCACATGAATTAGCAGGAAGTGGACTTAATGTTGCAGTTGTTGAAGCTGGTGATGAACATCTAAACTCTGATGCGGAAAATTTATTTGATACTGAAGGCAGCAATATTGCTGAATCAATAGATTTTGGTTTCTCTCAGCAAATTGGAGGAGCTTCAAATTTATGGGCAGGTGGTTTGGCAAAAATGGATGATGTTGACTTATGTGAGCGACCAGACTTTGGTTTTCAAGGGTGGCCAGTAACACTTGATGAGCTTAATATTTTTTATAAAAGAGTCGATAAAATTATTGACATAGATGGCATTAATCATAGTGTCGATAATAGCTTCAATCAATCAATTGAAAAACTTACAGATAATACAGGTTTACATTTTCGTCGTATGATGGTGATGGGCTCCCCGTTTTGTACTAGCAAACTTGTAAAAAACACAAAAAATATAACGCTATTTAAGAATTGCAGTGCATTTAAATTATCTATCAATTCTAATCATGATGGTATAGCTGGAGTAAATGCTTTTGATTATTCATTAAATAATAATGTTTGTATTAAGGCAAAGAAATACGTTTTAGCTACTGGATCATTAACAAATGTTCGGCTTCTGTTGCATAGTTTTTCTGAAATTAAAGATGAAATAACTGATTTGTATAATAATATTGGAATCAATTTTTCAACGCATCCAAAAGGATATATTGGGAAACTTAAATTATTTAACTCTCTGGATGTGAAACACCCATTAATTTCTATTGAAAATTTTCCTAATTATATCAGCAGATATCAAATTGGTTTAAAGAAAGAGTTTTTACTAAATCAAAATATTTTAAATCATTGCTTGCGACTGGATTCTTCGTTTACAAGTCGTGCATCTCGTGCACTTGATTTGTCAAAATCAATATTACACTCTATCCCATTTGTGAATAATAGTGGTTGGTTAGTCAATATCCTTTCAAAACTAGGGGTAGTATTATTTAAGTATATCGATAATGTAAGTGCTTCAGGATCTAAAAAGGCTGGATTACCTGTCCGTGCTTTCTTTGATCAAGCATCCCGCCCACAAAATAAAATAACACTTTCTTCAAAAGTTTCATCTGCGGGGTTGCCTCTTGCTAAGATTGCATGGGAATTTAATGAAGATGACTGGAAAAATGTAGAGTTGTTTATTGAATCTATAACGAAAGAATTGCGTGAAACTGGGGTGGGTGAACTGTCTTATCAGCGCCCTAAAAATAATAATTTTACAGGTATTCATTCTCACTTTATTGGCGGGACACGTATTGGTCTTGACTCAGCAAGTTCAGTTGTTGATGAAAATCTAAAAGTACATGGTTTTAATAACTTATATGTATCTGGCCCTGCTGTATTTCCTAGTTTTGGTTACGCTAATCCATTTTATACGATTGCAGCACTATCAATTCGTTTAGCTGATAATATTTTAGCTGTTTTAAATAAGAATTAATCAGATTTATAAGGTAGTAGTATGTTTGATGTATCGGTTATATGCCAAGAGATTGATAGAGGGCTTTTGGCATTCATTAAAAACATTAATAGTGAAAAATCAATTCGTATTAAAAGAATAATTGTAGCTCCTTTTTGTGAGATGCATGCCCTTAGGCGTCAGCAAATAAAGAATAGAAGTGTTATTTTAAATGGTTCTACCAACACCCTTCACCATAAATTTTGGAAACAAATAGTTTTAATATTCAAGAAGCTTTTTATTATTAAAATAATATTTAAGATTTTACTAATTTTTGAAAATAGAAAAAATGGTCTTGATGTGTTTTATGCAGATGAAAACTGGGATTTTCATGATAAAGAAATTTATGAGGATACTGCCATTATTTATTCTCTAGAGGGATTGCTAACAGAAGTCGTAATCCATAAGTTTGTAAATGGAATAATTAATATCCATCCTGCTATTTTGCCTGATTACCGTGGTTTAGATGCGAGTCTATGGGCACTGTATGAGAATGAAGGGTTGGGTGTAACATCATATGTTGTTAATAAAGGTATAGATACTGGTTCGATTATTAAAAGATTCCCATTAAATATATCAGCAAATTTGACAATCCTAAATTATTTATCTGAGTTGAAAAAATTGAAATATAAATCCTATACAGAGTCAATTATTAAACATTGCCAGAATGAAATGGAAAATGATAGCCCTATGATTTCTCGATCACAAAATAGGGGGGTTATGCCTAAAGAAGTGTTAACTGAGTTGATAACAAAGTACGGCACAATTTAATTTCATGAAATTTTATTATATTTCACCATCCACTATTCCATCGAAATCAGCTAATTCAGTTCATGTGATTATGCAGTGTGATGCACTAATTAAAGCTGGGAATGATGTTACATTGGTCGCGAATCGAACTCTTCCCGATAATGATATGTTGTTGCCAGCAATATATTCAAGCTATGGCGTAGATTTAAAAAGTGCGCGAATCATAACTTTTTTTAGCAGTTTTAATATGGCAGTTAACATACGTATTGCAATATTGACTCTTTGGGAACTGTTTCGAAAAACATGGCCCGATGTAATTCTATCTCGTAATCTTTATGCTTCATATATGATAGGAGTAGTATTACGTCGACCTATTTTGTTTGAAACTCACCAATTAGAAACAGGCATTCGTAAATTTATGCAACGTGCGATTATGACACGCCAAAGAATAAAAACAGTGGTTATATCAAAAAAATTGGAAGAATATCTGACTCAACATCACGGCTTAGGCCCGGCAAATACCCTTGTTCTTCATGATGCCGCTCCTGATGGGATCGAGCCGTTACCGAAAGATCAAAAACATAATGTATTGACGCAGATTTGCCCTCAATCTGAAGGTAATTGGAGGAGTGTGTGTGGTTATTTTGGGCATCTTTATGCTGGACGCGGTGTAGAAATAATTGAGTCGATGGCTAAGGCTCGTCCAGATGTTTTGTTTCTTTTGTTTGGTGGGAGTGATGTTGATGTGCAGACGCGAAAACAGAATAACAATTTTAGAAATTTACATTATGTAGGTCATGTCCCACACCCCGTTGCCCAACAAGCAATGAGATCTGTAGATATTTTATTGATGCCTTATCAGAAAAGTGTTTCGATAGGTGTTTCGGGCCATGATACAGCACGATGGATGTCGCCAATGAAGATGTTTGAATATATGGCAACAGGAGTTCCCATTATTTCATCAGATTTACCGGTTCTCCGTGAGGTATTAAAAGATGGCGAAAATGCGCTACTTGTACCGCCGGATGATAGTAGATGTTGGGTTACTGCATTAGATAGGCTATTCAGTGATAAAGTGTTAGCTATGAAAATAGGAGAATGTGCTCATGAAAATTACAAAGTAGAACATACGTGGGCTAGACGTGCTCAGAAAATAATAGTTGCTGGAAAAGAGCTTCAAGAATGAATATTTTTATTTTAGTTCCATCTCTATCGCCGGCGGGTCCAGTTAAAGGCGCAATCGCTCTTGCTAATGCCTTGGTTGCAAAACGTAAGGTTGTTCTGGTGGTGCTTAAATCTGGTTCTGGCGTACATGCTCATATCGATGCGAATATTAAGATAATTTATCTTTATGAAGTTAATGGTTGGTTTAAGCGTTTACGTGTGTATAAACAATATTTAAATAATGCCGGTGGTAAAGAAAACGTCGCTTCGATTTCAAGTTGTTTTTCAGCTGATTTTTTTAACTTATGGTGTCGTAGTAGTGCAGTAATCTGTTCAAGTATTCGTGGTAATTTACCTCTTAATTATCGACTTGATTATGGACGGAAAGGAAGTTTATTGGCAATTTTTCATCTTTATATGGTTCGGGGTTTTCACCATGTAGTTGCTATGACTAATTCAATGTCTCTGCAAGTCGCTAATTATTTAGGCCGCTCCCCCTCAATTATAGGTAATTTTGTTGATGAAATAGCATTAGAGAAGTTTAGGCGTCAGTCTCAAAATAAGGGAATGTTTAAATTTGTTTTTGTAGGTTCATTAACAGAAAGAAAAATGCCTCTCTTGCTAGTCAATGCTATAGAAAGCTTAAGACGACAAAATTATGATGTAGCTCTTGACATAATAGGAGATGGACCACTTTTTAAACAAATAGATAATGAAATTGTTAAGCGAAGGTTACGGGATGTAATGCAATTACATGGACATTTAAATGAGCCTTTTAATATAGTGGCTTCATCTGATGTATTCGTTTTACCTTCTTCTTCAGAAGGAGTTTCTCGTGCATGTTTGGAGGCTCTTTATTTAGGGCTTCCTGTTGTTTTGCGTGATGTTGATGGTAATAGTGAGTTGATTGATATTGGGGTAAATGGTTTTTTGTTTAGTGATGATTATGAATTATCGAGGGTGATGTTGTCGGCAGTTGAGTTATCAAGAAAGAAGCAAGACGCCGTAGTCTCACTATTGCCTTCAATTTATCGACAGTCTTTTGCTGCTCAGGCTTATTTGGATCTTGTAGAAAAGAAGTTATGACTGAATATAAAGAATATTTTGATTATCTGCGTCAACGCAGTGGCTTAGGTTTGTTATATCGAAAATACTGGGTTTATCCTCGATTGAATAAGGCGTTACATGGCCGGGTTCTTGATGTGGGTTGTGGTGTTGGTGATATGTTAGCTTATAGGCCAGATACTACAGGCGTTGATATTAATCCTCATACTGTAGCTTGGTGTCGTTCACAAGGCTTAGATGTATATGAGATGGTGAAAGATGTTCTGCCATTTGATAACGGTTCTTTTCAGGGAGTTGTTTTAGACAATGTGATTGAACACCTTTATGATCCAGAGAAATTATTATGTGAAATTCATCGTGTTTTGGAGTCAAAAGGTGTATTTGTGGTAGGTGTTCCCGGATTACGTGGTTATGATTCGGACTCAGATCATAAAGTATTTTATGATGAATCGAGTCTGGTTGAAGTATTAAATGCTTCAGGTTTTTCTTTAGTGAAACTGATGCATCTACCTATTGCTATTCCTGGGTTAAGTCGCTGGTTACGTCAGTTTTGTTTATACGGTGTATTTGTTCGGGATAGTTAGATAAATGAAACAACCTCGTATAGCTGTTTTATTGGCTGCATATAATGGCAAAGAATGGCTTCATGAGCAGTTGGTTTCAATCTGGAATCAAGTTGAAGTTTCAGTTCATGTTTTTATTAGTGTGGACCAATCTAATGATGGAACTGAGTTTTTGGTCGATGACTTTGCTAGTAAGGATGCTAGAATAACAGTTTTACCGCATGGACAAAAGTTTGGAGGGGCTGTTTCAAATTTTTTTCGCCTTATTGATGATGTGTCGTTTGATGGTTTTGATTATGTAAGTTTTTCGGATCAAGATGATATATGGTCACCAGATAAATTAAGTCGTGCAAATTGTAAAATGCTGGAAATGGGGGCAGATGGTTATTCTAGCAATGTAACGGCTTTCTGGCCGTCAGGTCGCCAAATGCTTATTAAAAAGTCACAACCTCAGAGAGAGTGGGATTTTTTATTTGAAGCGGGTGGTCCTGGTTGCACTTATGTTATGACTGTAAAACTTGCCCAAATTATTCAACAGTATATTCATAAGCACCAAACAGCCTTGAAGGACGTGTGGCTACATGATTGGTTTTGCTATAGTTTTTCTCGTGCAAAAGGTTTTAAATGGTTTATTGATGACTATTCATCACTGATGTATCGACAACATCTTTATAATCAGGTAGGCGTTAATAGTGGCTGGAAGGCTCTATTGTATCGTGTAAGACAAATAGTAGGAGGGCAAGGGATAAAACAATCAATTTTAATTGCTCGGCTTATGAAATTGGATAGCAATCCTTTTGTTAAAAAATGGATGACTGGTGAGCGGCTGGGGCTAATATGGCTAGCATTTAAGGCAAGATCATGCCGGAGGCGTTTACGTGATCAAATCCTGTTTGTATTTTCATGTCTAATAATGGCTGTAATGGGACCTTATCAAATATAAGTATGATTCGTGTATTAGTAACTGGTGGTACAGGTTTTATTGGGAATTCCCTTATAACAAGCTTACTGTCACCAAATTATCATGTAATTGCAGCAGTTCGCAATAAAACTAATATGCTACCACGGAATACCGAGAAAATTATTGTAGAAGCCTTGTCCTCTGAAACTGACTGGACAGCTGCATTAAAGACTGTTGATGTGGTGATTCATTGTGCGGGACGTGCGCATGTTATGAATAATTCAAAGAGAAATCCATTAGATGAATTTCGTAAAGTAAATACAGAAGGCACTTTAAATCTGGCTAGGCAAGCTACTGATGAGGGTGTAAAGCGTTTTATATTTATTAGTTCAATAAAAGTAAATGGTGAAATGACTTTGGTCGATCATCCATTTCAGCCTGATGATAAATATATACCCACAGATCCGTATGGATTATCTAAATATGAAGCCGAACAAGGGCTGTTAGCATTAGCTAAAGAAACTGGAATGGAGGTGGTGATTATTCGTCCGCCATTAGTGTATGGACCCGGCGTAAAAGCCAATTTCTTATCGATGATGAGGTGGATTAATAAAGGCGTGCCATTACCATTCGGTGCAATTTATAACAAACGTTCATTAGTGGCGTTAGATAACTTGGTAAACTTTATTATTCGTTGCATTGACCATCCTAAAGCAGCAAACGAAATATTTCTTATTTCAGATGACGAGGATGTTTCAACAACACAATTACTTAGTAAGGTTGCTAAGGCGTACGGTAAGAAAGCTTGCTTAATACCCGTGCCGGTTAGCTGGATGACATTGGCAGCAAAACTGATAGGTAAGGCTGATGTTGCTAATCGCTTGTTTGGTTCTTTGCAGGTGGGTAGTTCTAAAGCGCGTGATTTGTTAGGCTGGAAACCAGTCATTACCATGGAAGAACAGTTAAAGAAAATAGCGGATACAACTTAGATGAAAAGATTGTTTGATTTAATTCTGGCTGTAGTTGCTATTGTGATTTTGTTGTTACCCATTATGATTGTCATTGTTTTGGTTCGATTAACCTCAAAAGGACCTGCGTTATATTGGTCTGATCGTGTTGGGGTTAATAATGCCATTTTCAAGATGCCAAAGTTTAGGTCTATGCGTGTTGATACCCCAACTGTGGCAACGCATTTATTACCAGATCCTGAAAGTGTTTTAACACCTATTGGCGATTTTTTAAGAAAAAGTAGCTTAGATGAATTACCTCAGCTATGGTGCATCTTAAAAGGTGATATGAGCTTTGTTGGGCCTCGGCCGGCTTTATTTAATCAAGATGATTTGATCGCACTTCGAATCGAAAAAGGTGTTGAAAAACTCATGCCAGGCTTAACCGGCTGGGCGCAGATAAATGGCCGAGATGAATTGCCGATTCCTCAAAAAGTGGACTTGGATGTTGAGTACCTCAACAGGCAGTCTTTTGGATTTGATCTGTATATTATTTGGTTAACTCTTATTAAGGTTATTCGAAAAGATGGGGTATCCCATTAGCTGTGTAAAACGAGATTACTATTCTCAATATACCGTAGTACGATATCGGTTGATTTCCATCCCCCTGCAACCATGATTTGAGGCAGGCTCTTGCCTTCTTTGAGTAAATCGTGGGCATGTCCGACACGGGCGGAATGTCCGGAAATATTCCGTTTGGCCGTTTCATTTAAGTTAGCCTTTTTAGCTATATCGCTGAACCCAATACCCATCTTCCATGTGTCGAAAATAAATTCTTTTTCTTGTGCTTTAAATGTACGCTTCATTCAATGATCCTCCGTTACCTAATGTTTTCACATAGGTGTTGCATTGACCAATTGAATCTATAGCGGCCTACTTTGCGAGACAGCAAGCATAAGATATCAATTTATTGATACCCATTCAGAATTCGACGTTCAACTTCAATGTCGCATTTTAGGTGTATCAAAAAGCGGATTTTATGACTGGCGAAGTAGGTCGTTAAGCAATCGCGAACAAAGATCAGGAACGGATTTACCCATCTCGTTTTGCTTTAAGATACTGAGTATCTGGCTATCGGTGTGTCGTATCTTTTTCATAGAAAACTCCTTCATTTAGTGTATCTGAATTTTCTACTTTCAACTCCTATTATTTATTGGGGGGATTACAGGCAGCCAAACCAATCATGGGTAACCGATATTACTTACATTCGGACATATGAAGGTTGGCTCTACCTTGCCGTAGTATTAGATTTATTTTCACGACAGATTATTGGCTGGTCAATGCAGTCGCGTAT
>Ga0209494_1000166_pt1 | contig 28075 bp, 34 predicted proteins | sample EN1Hudseemescosm_FD_184628 | JGI IMG/M metagenome (GOLD analysis project Ga0209494, IMG submission 184628) | Methane-oxidizing microbial communities from mesocosms in the Hudson Canyon - EN1B Hudson Canyon (SPAdes) (version 2) | ecosystem: Environmental > Aquatic > Marine > Cold seeps | place... | reverse complement strand
CTCTTGTTTGATTTAAGTCATTGAACCCAGATGGATAAAATCCTTCTGAGTCTTTAGATGTTGTGGGTGCGTTTTCTTTAGTTGAATAGGTAACTGCCCCAGTATCGTCAGTATGTTTAAACTCATGAGTAGTTTCTTTATTTAGATGCCTGACCTCAGAATCGAAACCATCTCTCTCAGTAGTTAATGAGTCAATTTTCGCCTGTAATTCACCACTTGGGTCACCTCCTTCCTGAATCTGTTTATTTAAGCGACTAATCTCAGCGTCTTTAATGATAATTGAGTCATTAAGAGGTTTAATAGCAGTAGTAATATCTGTCGCTACCTCTGTAGGAGATTTGTATCCTTCAGGTACAGTTCCCTCTGTTACATAGCCTTCAGGTACAGTTCCCTCTGTTACATAACCTTCTCTTGCATCTGCTATAAGTCCTTGTTCAATATCTGCTCTTGTTTGATTTAAGTCATTGAACCCAGATGGATAAAATCCTTCTGAGTCTTTAGATGTTGTGGGTGCGTTTTCTTTAGTTGAATAGGTAACTGCCCCAGTATCGTCAGTATGTTTAAACTCATGGGCTGGGTACAGATGAGGACTTAGATGTTTACTCGCATCAACTAAAGCCAGATTCTCACTCTCTAACCCTGACTTGGCATCTAGTGCCTCGTTCTTTAACTTAATAGCCGCGTCTAAATCTGCCTGAAGCGGTGCTTTGATAGCCTCGATTTCTGCATTACTATCTGCTAAATCTTGGGCGGCTTGTTGCTCTCTGGTTCTATTAGCAGTATTTTTACCAAATGTGTCGTATCCGTTGATGTCGTACCCGTCTGCATCAAACGCTGTACCAGCGACCCAGTTATCATGTAAGGCTTGAGACATGACTGACCCGTCAATCATCTCTTGGGTAGCACCGTGTAAGTTTCTACCAGCGGAATTAAATCCAAACTTATTGTAACCAGCAACATTGAACCCGTCAGCCCCGAATCCATCAGTATTGAACCCAGATGAGTTTAACCCCGTTACATTATCATAACCAGCAGGATCGTACTTACCCTCCAACTTCGCTAATTTCTCTGTTAAAAGGATTACTTGGTCTGCACTACTCATCTCTAATGTATAAGATGAGACAGTGTAACCACTACCATCATCATTCCAAGTTAGTTGGTAGTTACTACCATCTGTACTACCAAACAACTCGTTATGAAAATTAGCCGTATCCGTAGATTGTGTTGGGGTTGCTGACGTTAGGAAACCTACCGAATCAGTGCCTATAAATAAGGGGTGGTTAGAAGACCAAGTATCCATAGCCAGACCATGTGGCAGGGAGATAGTCTCCATAGCAGAAAATGGGGAAAGGTCATCAGCGTTTAGAGCCTCATGGGTTAATACAGAACCAGAAGAAGGGACATATGCCCCCGCCAAATTACCATCAACATCCATTGCGGCAACTGCGTTAGTAACAGGGTCGTACCGCAACTCTGCAACATCAGTACCAAATGCAGAAGATAGGGTAGGATACTTGGAGTTGTCATAGTCTGTGTTTTCTATAATGTCAGACACAGTGTTGAACGAGGCATGACCCGCACTACCAATGAAGGCTGTCACAGCGGCAACATCTACTGCCCTGTTAAACAGTTCGTCTATTGTGTAGTTTGCACCTAAAGTAGCACCGCCAGCGACAGCAAGTGCCTCTTGACCCTCTTCTGTTAGAACCTCTTTACCGACAGCCTTTACCCACCCTGTTATCTGCCGAAGTATACCCGTGTCATCTAAGGCATCAGCATATTCAGTGCCATCTATCTTTTTCACTAGATCGCCAACGGTACTCTTCTCAGTCAACCCACCTAATAGACTTTTCGCACCTAACTTCTCTAGGAAAGCACTCAAAGCACCAAAACTTGCAGATACAAGTGGGTCTGATTCTAGGTCTTTATCTTTTGCCTCTTGAGCAATTTCCCCTACACTCTGTAAGTATTCAAGTGTGAATAGACCACCTACAATAGCCGCGGATAGTGGCGCGGATAGAGCCGCTGTCATTGCCACAGCCGCACCGCCAACAAGGGATAGGGCATAGTCTGGTAGTTCTTGAGCAGATTGCTCTAAAATCCACCCGACAGAAGTACCAGTATCAATATTGTCTTTAAAACCACCCTTGAACTTGCTTGTAAAAGTATTACTCTGTGTAACATAGTCTGACGCACCGTCAAAATATTCTGCCGCAGTTTCCAACCCCAATAGATCAGTCAACTCTCTAGCACCTAAGAGAGCATTTGCCGCTACTTCTTTAGCCCCACCAACTAGCGCACCGTCCCTATCATGAGCATCAATTAAGTCTTGGGTTAATGAGTCAGTACCACCAACTGACACAGCTACTAAGTGAGATACTTCTTTGGTAGCTGTATCGCGGTAAACAATATACTGGTCAAGATTATTTCCTATATAGGTTATTCCAGCGGGCTTGACAGTATCACTTGTGGATTTATACTGGTCATCTGAACTGTATACCCTAGTACCAGCATATATACCGTTTCCTTGACCGTAAGGGATGATGACCCTCTCTTTACCCAACTCCCCATCCCCTATGTTGAGGACTTGCTCTACGGACAATACTTTTTCTGAGGAAATATCCCATGTGGCTGGGGCTTTTACTTCTACGACAGTTTCCCAATCAGATACTTTCTCTGGTAGAACTACGCCTAGATTAGCCTCTAATTTTTCCTTAGTAGTCTCACCAGTTTCTATAGCAACTATAGCGTCAACTATCACATGAGGGGGTCTAGGAACAAATGCAGACTCTTCTACGTGCAACTCAGATCTGAGGTAGGCTGAGATATTCTCAGTAACTTTTTGAACAGGCTGTCCATAGTACATTTCCGCTAAGTAAGCGACTATATCAACCATGTCTTTATCGTCAAGACTAGCAAAATGACCCTGCGTGGTATCTATAACTCTATCTACACCACCTTCAGTATCAAAGAGAATAGTCTCAACGATTTCACCTATAGATTGACCAGTTCCCAAGGTCGTGATGATGTTAACTAAGGGGTTTTCCGAAAGACCCGTGTTAATTATGTTTCGGATAAGGTGACTAGCCTCAGTTATTTCCCCGAACTCACTTAAACTAAACGGGACGTTTGAGTTATACCCGTCATACAACATCTCTGTTAAACTAACCAGTAAATTAACAGCAGGAACACTGCCAAGCCAAGATTGAGATGTTGGCAGTAAGTTATTATCGGAGTGCTTATACTCACCTTCATAGATGACAGTACCGTTGGGCAAGACACCCGTAAATAGGCTACCGTCAGCGGAATTTTTAACTAACTGCCCAGTTATCAGGTCTCCTGAATTGTCTAGTCCAGATAAGGTAGGGGCGTAACTATTTTCTCCTAAATCAGAGTAATCAAATGTGTTGGATTCTTTGTCGTACCGACTCCAGAACTCTTGGTTTTTAGTTAAAAAATCACCGACCTTTGATTCATCAATACCATAAATATCCCCAATTTCTGTGAGGTCATGACCAGCATTGCCCAATCTGTATAGAATCCAATCGGTGCTTTGCCCAGCATCTTGTTGGGCATTAATATACTCAGGAATCGAAAGGGTCATGGTCTCATTGGGAGTGTAGTCATCGCCCCACAACCCAGCTTGGGTATCCCTTGAGAAATTGCCTAGGTAGTCTTGCCACGATTTGTCAGACACCCCCTTTGCCAGATCAACTTTTTCTTTTACCGTTGCTGGCAGAAGAGTAGAAAAATAGTTATGTGGGTACTCTACTTTTGTAACTGCTCCAGTAAAGGCATCAGTATACACCCCTATCCTCGGTAAGTAATATAGGTTGCCTTTGTAGATAAGTTCCCCTGTAGGGAGCAGTGCTGTTAACTTTTCACCCTTATGGTTAAGGAAAGTGACTCTATTTCCCCAAGCATCGGCTGTAGCATCTTGATCCCTATACCCTGTTAGTAAAGGCTTACCGTATAGATCAGTCCCTAGTTTACTAAATGTACCTTTCTCGGCATCATAGAAACTCCAGAACTCAGCATTGCTGTCCATGAAGTGGGTAACAGCCGCTGTATCGTTTGGGATACCGTAAAGGGCTGAGACTTGTGCATGAGGGTCTTGGACTCCACGATTGCCCAATTCTTCTAGTATGTCAGAGGTGCTGTTACCCTTACCTTGCGCCCACTGTATGTAGTCCACAAATTGATTCTTAGAATACCCACCATCACTAGCGTTACCAGCAAGCCACTTCAGGTCATGACCTGTGTACATACCATATTCTAAGTCTACATCCTTCCAGAACTCTTGGAACTCTGCTGACTCCCATCTACTATCAGTCCCTAAATACTCACCAGTTTTTAAGTCAACATCCTTCCAAAATTCGGCATAATCCTCATCACTATCCCAAATATCCTCATTAACTTTAGCGGCAAGACCTTGTGGTCTATGGGTCGGTAAAGTTATGGGTTTCCCAAAATCAATGTTAGCATTGACCCCAAACCCCCAATCATTTATAACCCAACCAGTACTCGGATCCCACCCCCCAGAGGCATAAAACCCTCCACTGTACGTAGTACCGCCTAACCAGTTATCGCTGTCATACCAAGCCATATTAAGCCCCTATAGCTGTACTTTGTAAGTCAGAAACTTGCTGTTGAACACCCAGAGCCGCAGAGTCAAACGACATTAGAACCTCGATTGAGTCCTCAGCTTTTCGCCAGACATCGGCAATAACTGTGGTCTTAGCCTCTGGGGATAATGTGGCATCTTGCTGTACTGCCACAAGTGATGTTAGAAACGAGGAATAGATAGTTGCCGCAGATCGTGAGGTCTGTGCTAACGAGTTAAAGTTTGACTCAAGGGTTAGTAAGTTTCCGCGCATAGATTCATCCAATCCTTTCATAGCAGTCTCATGAAGTTGAACGTCATCTTGTGTTTTCATAAGGGCATCATTCTTAGCCGTGACTGTACCACCACCACCAATATGATTCGCTGGTACTGTTGCACCCTCGGCTAAATTAGCATAGCCACCAGTTCCCACTGTTTGCTCATACAGTTGATCTCTAGCCGCGGTGTCGATATTAGCTTTAGATTGTAGAAGACCACCACCGCCAATCCCACCCGCTGTAACCTCGCCTGTAGTGGGGTCGGTAACTTTAGTAGTGGAGTAGTCTCCAGTACCCAGTTGTTGGGAATACGCTTGGTCTGCCGATGTTGTCTTGTAGTCCTGTGCCTGTGCCGCAGTGCCAAACGTGTTCATGGCATTTTGGTTAGCAAGACCCTGTGCCTGATATGCCTTCGCATCTGCTTGTGCAATGGGTAACGCGGCAGTTAAAGCCGCCTCTTGACCAGATTGGACTGCCATACTTGAATTTAATAACCCCCGCTTATTTGCCGCTTGGGATGCTCTGGTAGTTGCTCTCTGCATTAAAGGGCTGTCGTTCTTCAGCAGGTTGTCCATCTGACCTTGGACTGTAGCCGCCTGTGTGCCAGACGTTTGCAACGTCCCAAGTGCTGGGAGCGGTTTAATCTCTGTCGGTTGGGTATAATTCATCAGGCCGCCAGTGTTGTTGCCGACCCCGTAATCTAACTGTGTACTAGTTGCCACCTTGGGCCTCCTTGTCTGAGGAACATTCAATCAAAACTGTGTTAGGGGCCGTGGCCTCATTAAAAGTCTTTCTAATTCCTTTTCTCCCAAGAGTACCACTTGGGATTTTGCAATAAGAACTAACTGCGAAATTCGCGGCCTTCCCTGCAATAGACTGTGTGACCGAACACCCCGTTAAAAAACCCAAGCACAGTAATAAACTAACGCTTTTCATAGTTGCGTCCTCCAAAGACTCTTAAAATATAATAAATAAGGAGAGCCTTGCTTGGCCGCATCCCCTGTTCTTGCATTGCTGTTAAAAGCACAAAGTCTGCTTGTTTACGTGTAAAACCTAAATACGCAGACTCTTTTGAATATAAGAAATCGTGGGCAACTGACGGTAGTCTGATGAAGTGACTGTTGTCATCAACGTAGACCTTGGCTACGTTAGGGACTGAGGCAAAATTAGTTTTAAACCCCTTCGGGATCACCACATCATCCCCATCGTTTGTAACATACGTTATTGGGGACATCAGGATGTATGCATCCTCCCCAGCCACAGCCTCAATATTCAACGTACCTTTAAACATAGAACACCCCTATAATCTCTTGTAAGATAAACACCGCTAATGAACTCCCAAGAGCCGCTAAGAAAATCAGCCAGAACATAGTCACGACAGTCTCCCAGTACTCCTTCATTTCACTAGAGTGATGGCATCGAGCCACCCCAACTGCGAGGCTAATGCATACCCGCAAGCCCCGTACACCCCCCCCTTGATTTGGGTCAATTGGGTATGAATGTCATCGAGAGTCCTTTCCAACTCATCGATTCGCTGTTTGTGAATCTTAATTGTGGTTTCCATCTGACTGCAAGACCTCTCGTCCATTATTTCATCCCGATAATAAGTTTAAGTCCACCCACCAACGACCCTGCAAGAATCAGAAAAGCAACAATCCAAGCGACACAGGTCATGATAAAATCAGTTCTCTCTTCTCGCTGTCGCTCTTCATCACGCTGTGCTTTAAGTCTGGCTTTCTGCTGTTCACCTTCAAATCGTAAGAAGTCGTCCCACATCATGTGGCGCGTCCTGACCATGAGTTCTTTAAGTTGATCTCGCTTGTTCCGCATGGCTTCTTGAGCCATGAATATTTCTAAATCAGACTCTTGTTCTGAACCTTTCTTAGCTAGCCTAGCTTTGTGGTCAATCTCTCGACCAGCATCAGAAAACTTGGATAAATGATCTCCCAACTCCCAGACTTCTTTGCCATTGGAGACAGCAGTCCGAATGACCTCAAACGCGGCATTGGCAATAGCGAGTTCAGCTAACATCTAAGCCTTAACCTAAACTTGCTAGTAGTTTAGCGTACAGTGCTTCTTTGACTTGACCTTCAAAATCGACTCCAATGCCAGCGTAAAAAGCTGTAATATCATCACCTTCAAAAGTCAGCACATTGCGCTTGAATGGAGTGCCATCTTCAAGAAGAATCATATAATGAATCTCCACTCTGCCCTCTTCACGGTTATCAACAAAGCCAGTGAGCTGAACTGTTTTTGCCGTATTAGTTTCAATAATTGGAGTGGTTAAAGTTCTCATTTTTGTTCCTTACGGTTTAATTTTTAAAAGTGTTTATTCCATTTGCCTTTGGGGCATTTTTGATTCTTTAACAAGGTTTTTCCTTTAATCACACAACCACATCCAGAACACCTATCCACACCAAATATAGTTTTTTTCGCTTCACATTTAATACACAAATTTCGTCTGTCGTTCACCCAACTAGGTATCATCATCGGTCGGTAAGTCTGACTCCCGCCTCTCAACCCAAGAAATCGTCTCCTCATCCCACCTGTAGTCTTTACCATCTGTCGGACGATCTAACGGGGGGTTCATAGTGCAATCTTCTTCCTTAAATATCCAAGACGCGTAGGGACACTCCCCTTTTACACGGGATACCTTTTCGGCTTTTTCTCCTACAGTCATGGGAATAATGTGCCACACATCCTTGAATCCACCGGTATCATCCGATTCATAAACACACCCACAACCCTCATGACCCTGTTCTGGGTCAACCTTTTCGTATGGCGATAGGTTAGGTCTTTCAACCCTAGTAAACTTGGCAAATCCATCTGGTGCGGTTTCTAAATCATGCTCTGGGAACAATTGCCGCATATTATCTTCCATAACAGGATGTTCAAAAGTTATGCCATCTCTAATTTGGATAAATAATTTCATTATGATTCATCCGTTGTTCGTGTGGATGGAAATGATCTCAAGTGTCCGGGATAAAGAATCCTAACTGCTCCCTTACCAGTATAGCCGTGTGGTTTACCAAATCCCTCACCACCTCCACCACCGTAAGACCCACCTCCACCACCATTGTGGTAACTGTATCCTCCGCTATAAGCACAATTAGTAGTACCACCACCAGAATACCCACCAGAACCTCCGCCACCCGCTGGCATACTTTGACCATATACTGAAGAAGCCCACCCTTGATGCGACCCGCTACTCCCTTCACCCAAGATGCCTACACCTCCACCCCCCGACCCATGACCACACAAACCTGAAGTAGTACCGCCACCACCAGCACCACCAGAAGGGGAGGTACCGCCACTACCCCCATTGCCAGAATACCCACCAGCACCACCACCAGCACCACCGTATTTAGACCCCCCATTACCACCTCCGTCACCTGTGTAAGTACCGCCCGAAGAACCCGACCCGCCACCACCTTTTACTGTTGACGTTGATACAAAATAAGAATCCCCAGCGGGCGCATTATTACTAGCGGCAGACAGATGAGGCCCGACCCTAACAGTGTAAGATGTTCCAGATGTCACAGCTATATTATTTTTGTAACCTAAACCACCACCACCAAAACCCCCCGCACCGACACATAAGACTGAAATTGAAGACACATCGTCTGGGCATACCCACGAGTATGTTCCTTGACTTGTGTAAGCATCCTGACCAACAGCATAAGAACCATAACTATTACCTACGGAGGCTAACATTATCCCACTCATGATACGTTCCCTGTGACCACACAGACTGTTCCGCTAATAAACAGAACATTGCATATTCCTCTTGTGGCTAAAGTTATGGATGCTTCATCTGTGTTAGTGCCACCGATGTACGCAGTTGTGATTGAGCAAGTCAGAGTTATATCACCCGATGTGTTATTGAAGATTAAAACCACATCCCCAGTTGAGAATACGGAATTAGGAATGGTGATTGACCCACTTGACCCAACCTCAATCAATTCTCCAATATCCGTTGTTGCCAGCGTGTAACTTGACGTTTTAGATGACCCCGACTTGGGTATGTTTAAATACCCAACAGACTCGCCATTGACGGTTAATCCCGTGCTATCAATCTTCATACGCTCAGTCGTGCCAGCGTAGATTGCTACGGTGTCAGCTAATGTTGTTGTCCCAGCGTAATCACCAATGATGACGTTATTGCTCCCAGTAGTGATTGCATCACCCGCCCCCTTACCTAAAAGAGTATTGGTAGAACCCGTAGTTAGAACCTTTCCAGCATCATATCCAAAAAGGAGATTGTGTTGTCCAGTTGTTAAACCGTATCCAGATTGGAAACCAAAACCTATATTATGTGACCCTGTGAAGTTGCCAGACGCACCGACAAGAGCCACCCGACCAAACGCAAGATTGTAAGTCCCAGTTGTGATATACCCACCAGCGTAATCACCAATAGCACAGTTGTAAAACCCCGTAGTACAACCCTGAAGCACCCATTTGCCTACCCCAGTATTAGAATACCCAGTAGTAACTTGTTTCAGCGCACCATGCCCCACTCCAACATTACCTGAGTTAGACACATCCTCTAAAGCGTAAGCACCAATCGCGACGTTTTCGGAAGAGGGCGACCCATTCGACATAGCGCTTGTACCAATCGCTATGTTGTCGCTTCCTGTGTAGTTCCTACCACAGTTTTTTCCGATACTTATACCATTATTTGCGGTTGTTTGCCCCCTCCCAGCTTCACTCCCTATCATGATGTTGTGACCACCAGTCGTAAGTTCGTAAGCTGTGTGTCTCCCAAAAATGATATTGTCTGATGCGGTAGTCATTGCCGCGCCAGTGCTTCTACCCGATATGAAGTTGTCATCTCCCGTTGTGAGATATTGCCCAGCCTGATGACCAATAGCCACGTTGTAATCGCCAGTGGTAACAGCGTTAAGAGTGCCATTACCCACCCCAACATTTCCATTCCCACCAGAGTTAGCAGTCATTGCACTGTTTCCAACACATACGTTTTGGTTTCCTACAGTGGCGTTATACCCTAACGCCCACTGACCGATAGCAATATTCTGATAAGCGGCAGACCCAGTTGCACCATTTAACGCGGAGTCTCCAATTCCAATGTTAGAATACCCTGTGGTAGTTTTCCTCCCAGCCTCAGATCCCAAAAAAGTATTTGAGTACCCCGTAGTGGTGTCTTTCCCCGCAAAGTATCCAAAACAAGTCGTTTTTGTGCTAGTTGTCCCTGCACTGAGAGCATCAGTTCCTATTGCGTAGCTGTTAGTATTGATAACTTTTGCATCACTAAGCCCATCAACATCAGTTGCACCACCAGCCGCAGGTGCGTTCCAAGTTGCAGTGCCAGAAGAACTATAAGTTAAGACATTTCCCGATGCACCACCAGATGGGATGTGTTTATTACCCGCACCTGTAGGATGTGTATAAACCGTATCAGTATCAGTTGGAACAACCCATGTATTATCTCCCCGTAGGAAAGTTGTACCTGACGCTGTTCCTGTAGCCGACAACATCGCAATATCTACTGCGCCAGTTTGAATAACCGTTGCCCCATCTCCTGTCGAAACTACATCACCAGAATGATTAGGATGCGTGTAATTATTAGCACTGGTTGCTATGCCCGTTAGTTTCGTATTCTTAGTATCTGTAAAAGCATTTGCTTCAGCTTGGTACAAAGTTTTAATCTCTGCGCCCGTTTGATCTGCTGTAGCTGATGTTTCAATACCATCTAGTTTTGTGCCGTCTGTCGCAACATCCCTACCGTCAAACGTGGAAGAAGTGGTAATTGCCCCCGTCATCGCACCACCTGAAAGGGCTAAAACACTAGCCGCAGACACAGCCGCGACAATCCAGTTAGAGCCATTCCAAACTTTCATCTCATCTGAAGTGGTGTTGAAGTACAAATCACCAGTAGTTAATGCGTCACCGTCATTATCAACAGTTGGGTTAGATGCTTTAGCACCTAGATAAATATCCTCAAAAGTATCTGCCGCTAACTCTGCCGCAGTCTGAGCCGCTTGTGCCGCTACTTTAGCTGTGTTGGCAGTAGTCGCTGAAGTTGCCGCATTAGTCGCAGATGTAGATGCGTTTGAGGCTTGAGTGGTTGCTGTAGACGCAGATGTTGCGGCATTAGTCGCTTGAGTGGTTGCTGTAGACGCAGATGTTGCGGCATTAGTCTCCGCTGTCTCAGCACCCGTTTTTGCGGTTTCAGATGCAGTCTTTGCGGTTTCAGATGCAGTCTTTGCAGTTTCACTCGCTGTCTTCGCGGTAACTGCCCCAGTTTCAGCCGTTTCTGCTCCAGTTTTTGCGGTCTCTGCCGCAGTTTTTGCGGTCTCTGCCGCAGTTTTTGCTGTCTCTGCTCCAGTTTTTGCTGTCTCTGCTCCAGTTTTTGCTGTCTCTGCCGCAGTTTTCGCAGTGACAGCCCCCGTTTCTGCGGTCTCAGCATTTGTTTCAGCAAGTTCTGCCGCAGTTTGGGCAGTCTCAGCATTTGTCTCAGCAAGTTCTGCCGCAGTTTTTGCAGTCTCAACATCAGCTACATTGATTGCCAATGACCACTTGCTTGCCGCTAAGTCTGTGGCGAATGTGCCAGAGGTATGAACCACCATACAGAAGTATAAATTCTTGGTGGAGGCATCCCGAACAGTGTCGTGGAGAGCATAAGCGGTGGTCGTAGTCCAATCGCCTTGCCAGTTATAAGGTGAGTAAAGCACCAAGTCACCAGATGTATCGAACCCAATAGTCTTACTTGCTCGATTAGCCGCAGACTCAGAAATAAGCTGATCTGCTGTTGTGCCGACAGGGAGTTTAATTGATCGTGTCGTTAATAACTCAGCATTGTCGAACCCCGTTTCTGTCGCATCAACACGGTCATTTATGTCGTTTGCTCTAGCCGTTGTTCCAGCAACCAAGTCGGTAGGTTTTGTAAAGAAGTTGCTCATCTAATCAGACCTCGTATTGAATAATTGACTGTGACACCTTGGATGGTAAACGATGGATCGGTGCTACTATTGTGATAAATTAATGCGGATATGTTTCTACCAGACCCATTTAGTATTGCTTCCATTTCCGTCACGATATTTGCTGACCAGTTAAACGAACCCCAGTTTTTAGTGTCCCAATAAGCACCACTTCCCGTCACTGTTATATCGTCAGATATTGTGGATGCGTGTGTACCAAACTCATAATCGGCAAGTAATTTCAAAGTCGCAGAACTGCCAGATTCCATCTCTAACATCATCCGTCTAAACCGTTTCTTTTTGTGCGGTGTTTTAAAAGATGTAAAAGCCAATCTGAGAAATGAGTCAATGGAAGTGCCGTTGAATGACGTACCTGTGTCTAACTTCATCACTGATCCATCAGTGCAACCCATGTAATTGTCAGACAATGACGTTGGGGTATGCGCTAACAGCCATGTCGTCCAACCGACCACTTTGTTATTCACTAAAGTCGCAACAATCGCGGTTTTATCAGAGAAGAATAGTCGATATTGATTTTTTGAGTAATTTACAGACGCACCAACAGACAAACTTTGGCGAGACTCTAAAAATGTTGTGATGGGTGTTGATAGTGCCGCAGTATTGAAGTCACCAAACTGTTGGGTCGTACTCAAGTAGGTGACACTTCGTCCATTAAACCAAACAAGTCCCGCGTCAATTAATTTCGTGGTGTTGGCAATTACACCCAACTCAGACGTAAATGATTTTAAGTCCCAATCCACCGATGATGTACCATATAAAATACTTACCCTGTCTTCACCAGATATGACTAAGGCATTTCCTCGCATGGAATCAATATTAGTGATCTCTGTGCCAAGACCCAACTCACCCGCACCCGTGTTCAGTGTCCAAGAAGTCGGATCACCAACCCCAGAGTGTTGTATTGATCCACCTCCAAAAGATAGGAACAGATGGTTTTTATGAACACCAACATGAGTTGGTGTATCTGTTGCCATGCCAGTGGTTAGTTGGGTGAACGTAGTCCCATCAAATTGAAACGCCTTATTCTTCCCGTCAACACCATACATCTTCTCTGTGGCAGAAGACCCCGTGAAGTTGTGATTTACAAACTCAAAATTACCACTGGCTACGAGCGTGGGTGTAGTAACTACTGTCCAACCAGAAGAAGTTGATTTGTGCATAACACAGGCTGTGCCAGCGGCATTGTTACGAAATACATACACAGTATCGTTGTATTCCCAAACACCTAAAACATCCCCTGACCCAGCAACCACAGCGGGGGAGGAAGAACCATCGTACAAAGTATACCCGTCCATTCGCCTGTAGCCACCAGACACAGCCGCCTCATAGTTCTGAGCAACAATAGCCCTGCCAGCAGGGATAGACATGGCGGGTGATTCTAAATCTAAACCACCGCGTAAAGCCCACGCCTGTGTTTGAACGGTCATGCTAGAGGAACATTGGCAACCGAAGGATTTGGTATAGACTCAGCGGCTAAATCTGCCATTCGTGTAGCCAATTGCCTACTTGCATCTTGATATAATTCTGGGGCATCTTGCTCTGCGGCAAGGTACAGCATTGCTTGGTACAAGATAACCTCCGTGTGGGCGATTGGTAATATTGGAATGTCAGTACCCACAGATAAGACTTGCGGGGTTCTGGTGTATTCAAAACTCACCTTCCCAATAACGTCAGGGACACTATTAAATTTAAGACTATTGTCTGGACGAATTGTGAATTGCGTGGGAGTCCCTGCACTAGACAAGGTGTTGTCGAAATTCTCCCAGAGGACATGCTTCAAATAAAACTTATTATCTCCTGTTGGTGTGGAGTGGATTAATGAGTAAGGACTCCACCTTCTCAACACTGGGTCTAAGGCTAAGTCATCTACAGGATGGTGTGATTGCTTATCAACAACCGTTGCAAAACTCGACTCAGCCCAGAGAAAATTCCAATCTCGCTTATTCTGAATCTCAACCCATGCGTTAGCTACCCATGTCACTATCTTCTTCTTAATTCCCGTCTGTCCTGTAACGGAAAGTATCCCCTCTTCCGCAAGTCCAGCCTCTTTAATGAGTGTGTCACATAGGTTGAGATAATTCATTTATGCTACCTTTGTATATGGAAAGCGTTTGATGTCACGTTCAATCTCAGAACCATCTGCCCCCCGCTCAAACTTCGTTATGATGCAATTGTCTAGCGTGGCTAGAACTTCGCTGGGAAGGTTCACTTCCTTCTCCCGCTGAATCTGGTATGCGACACCGTTAATCTGGGCAAATACGTCCCCTGTGTCTTCTTGTGTGTTATGAAAAATAACTTTTGAACGTCTAGACCTTTCGGCTCTTTCTTTAACTAGAGGTTTTTTAGTTTCCATGAGAATCCTTTCTTAAAATGAATAAACAAATAAAAGAGCCACCAACGAGGGTGGCTCTAATACCTACTTGATACTGACTACTAGTCAGTTACACCGCACTCTAAACGCACCATGTAGGCATCGTTTAAAATAACAGTGGCAGAGTAGCTTTTCCAACCAATGTGACCACGTTGACCTAGAGGGTCAGACTCACTTGGTGATGGGTTAACTACAGATGGGGTGATTGAACTTCTTCCTTTTAGCGGAATCAGGCCGTATGCATCACGCGCTAAGAACAGCACAGGATAAACATCAGCAGATGTACCCGTAGTTGAAATCATAGTACCTTTAGCACCACCTGCGTCTGTCCATGGAGTAAACACGGTAGAGGTTAGGTAGCGAACATCTTCGACCTTGCCGATCTCAGAGTCATACGGGGTTAACTGTCCATACTTCTCAGTAGGTGTAAACCCTGTCATAGTTCGGATATCTGATTCCATGTCAGGATGAACTAGTGCGATAAAAGAAGGTGCGACAGCCTGAGTTCCATAGCTTGGCGTAGAACGTACAATCTTAGAGATTGGTCGAGCGTTCTGACGTTTCAAGTCACGGGTGACTTTGCGTTGTTGCTCAAGCGTTATAGCAGTATTCACAGAACTTCTAGCTGACCCGTTGTTGTAACGGACAGAAGAACCCGCTTTCAAAACATTGAAACGTAAAGTTTCAATTGTTTGTGCGGCCTGTTCTCCCAAAATCTCAACCGACTCCTGTAGAACAGGGTCTTCATGAGTGTCCTGTACAACGTCTGTGATAGTAACCAGATCGCCATACTGTGCCAATGTCGCAGTGACATCAGTTGCAGATAGTTGCTTAGAACTAGGTGTAACACCCTCTGTCAATGCTGTTGTTGCCAAAGCTAAGTTATCGTATCTACGAAACTTAATAGTCTTTGACGATTTAGTCGGGATAGGTTTCGCCTGTCCAAACTTCTCAATTACCAAATGAGGCAATGCCCGCTTCAGTAACTCTCTTTCTGCGAATGCCGCAGTACGTGGGGTGATATCCCCATATTCAGTATTAGCCATTTTTAAATGTCCTTATTCAAAAAATTAATTAACGTCCATACGCTGTTTTTAAGTCAGGGTCATTTCGTTCAAGGTAATCGAAAAGAGCGTCTGGATCACTAGGCATACCACCAGAAACACTCGCGTTGTGTTTCGATGAAGGCGCAGTTCCCCCTGATAATTGCTTTCCTCGTTTTTCCTTGAGTTTCTCGACCTCTGATTTCCCAGAGCCCACGGGGGTGCTTACACTTCTAGAACTGTTAAAGTACTGTAGAAGTTGTATTGCATCCCGTGCATCGTCTGAGTTAACTAGTTGTCGGATGGGTGCGGCAAGACCAGAAACCCAAGAAGAAAATTCTTCTGAGTTAACTTGATCTCTCCAATCTGGATAAGTATCCGCTAACACCTTTTCTTGTTGAGCCTTCACTCTCGCTTTTTCAGCATCAAAAAGGGGTTGCACCATCTTATTTACAGTTTGTTCTACATTTCCATTTCCGACTGCCGCTGGTCTATGACTCACTAGAGCCTCAACTGCGGCTTTTGCCTTCTCTTCATCTCCAGAGTAAAGATCGTCCACGATCTTTCCAGAGTCTAGTCGAGACGGTTTGGCAACAGGTCTAGGTGCAACCTGACGCGCCTTCAGCGTGTTATTAACTTTCTGAAGTTCATTTATTTGACGCTGTAGAGCAGACACTCTGCCTTCGTCCGATTTATACCTGTGATTAAGAGCATCGAAATCCTTCTTTAACGCATCAAACTCACTTGATGGGTCTGAAGTTTCTTCAACAACCTCAACACTTTCTTTCTCGGCACTATCAGCAACAATCTCTGTAGACACCTCTTCAACGACATCCTCTGAAGTCTCTGCTTCAGCGGTCACCTCTGTGACAGCCTCAACTTTATCCTCAGAATCCTCATTAAAAATGGCGTCTAATTCTGCCTCGTCAACCTGACCTTCCTTTAGTTCCATAACACTTCCTTGTGTAGCGGCTGTTTAAAGCGGCTATTTATCCATAATCAACACTTCCAACACTCCGGATTCCAGACTGAGAGTCCATCGGTAGTTTTGAAAGTTCCCTAAATGCTTTAATATAACCACGGGTAAACTGAGTCTCTTCGTGGCTCATAGATGCCGACTCTAAAGCAGAAGTAGCGGTATCTAATTCCTTGATGCAGAAATCCTTGACTGCAAACCATGTGGGTGACCGTGGATCAATCTCCATTAGATGCCACTACCCATTTTCTCTTTCATTGCCATCTCTAATCTGCGGTTATTTTCCCGCATCATATCGACACCAATCTTCTTATCAGCCACTTCGCCACGGTAGTTCTCCCCTAGTGCTTTTGCCTCAGAGGCTCTTTGTGACGCCATGTCAGCTTGCTGTAACTTAGCCATTGCAACCTGACCGTCTTGTTGTAACTGGGCTTGCTTCAACTGACCATCTTGCTGAATCTGTTGCTGTTTCAACTCAAGATGTGCTTGCCCTAGTGGATCAACAGGAGGTTGCTGTTGTTGTTGCATCATCTGCTGTTGCATCTGCATTTCTTGCTCAATCTCAGCGTCCGTCTTGACCACTTCGTTTGGATCGATCTGCATGGATGTAACTACCCGTCTATAAAGTGCGGGTACGTCAGTCAGAGGTTGGAGCAAAGGACTTCCAGCTATGTTGATCAACGCCATAGCATTCTGTGCTTGCATCTCCTTGACGATTAGATGAGAAGAGCCACGGGCATGAATCTTCATGTCCCCCTTAGCCTCTTCGTTCTCAGAGAACTGCATATTCCAATCATATAAGCGTTGGATGAACGGTAAGGTTATACCGTCATCCCAAGCTTTGATTGCTCTCCGCAAAACAGTGTTTGCGGAATTCATAAGAATGGACATCCCTGTCGCAGTGTTGACAGGCTGTGCGCCCGCCTCTCCCTGTGCTACTGAAGGTAACCCAGCCTCTTCATCGGCTAGTTCACGCGCAACATTAAACAAGGCAAGCAACTCCTGTAGATGCCCGTTAATCTCAAACGTGCCAAAGGCTTGTTGAACATTCGCTGTCAACCCCTTTGCCCTCCAAATCTTTCTTGGGCGTATTGCCCAATCCCCATCAACTGGCTCAACCGAACCCTCGTTGATGACAATCTGTGGTGCAGTGGACAGTCCCGCGTTGTCCATTGCCATTCGCCAACTGGCATTCATTGCCCTCTGACTGTTATTCATTAATCGTGGAACACCTATACCAAAGATGGACGTTCCTGATTGCTCCCATGTAAACACGGAATAAGGCATATCCTCGGTGTCTAGTATGTTCACAGTTGCCCTGATGACCTTGCCGTCAACAAACCACACTACGCCACTGACAACGTCTAACTCATCTTCCGTGTCAACATCACAGCCACAAGCCTCAAGGTCTTTCTTGTCAAGTTCACCGTGGTATTCCCAAACCTCGTAACGAGTTGGTTTAGATAGTGATATGCCCGCCATGCTCCGCATCTCTTCAAGATGTGTAGCGGTTGGCGTCTCTTCACCCTCCCCCATCAAGATGTCGTTGATCTGACCCGCCAAGTAACCCTCTTGCTTGGCAAGGCCACGTAAATCTTTGCGCGACATGACATGGCGTTGAAGTACAAATTCAGCCTCATCAATCTTCCTAGCCGACATATCGGGAAAGAAATCCCATGGGTCGACACGCTCACACGTTGGTCGCTTGTCCATGGTCATTTCCAAAACCCTAGCGGTGTTACCACCCTCATCTTGGATTGAGTTCCATCTCTTAGAGACCCTGTCATAGACAGTCACTCCCTTCAAGACGCCCGTTCCCGTCAGCACGGCATCGTGGATAATCTCTCTACAGACAGATGCCCAATTAGCCTCGATAAGCTGATCGTCCATCTCGTCTTTCATCTTCTTTGCTCTGACGGTGGCCTCTTCAACAAGACCTGCGGCAACGTCACGTTCTTGAACCTCATTGCCCTCTGGCGTCATACCCACTGGGGTTTCAGATTCTTGAAAGTCTTGTAACTCAGGTACTGGGGTCGGTCTTATGTCCCAGTTCCTATCGTCCGTGGGAAATAAGATGTCGCTTATTCTCGCCTCAGCCGCGTTGACTTTAGGACGGGTAATGTTGGCGAACAACATTGAACCCCCAGATGCTTTGAGTCTGGACTTCTCAACATCGGAATACTCCCCGTTGAACTGCTTGAGATCATCCATCCAGTTACCTTCGATCTCAGCGCGTTGGGCAACTGACTCATCGGCCTTCAACTGTAAGCTGACCCCTAGCGCGGATAACCTCTCTGACATCTCTCGGTCACCATCTAATAGAGCGTCAATATCCTCCACCGCAGGGTCTTCTAGGTCTTCCATGTCTGGTAGATTATCGAACTCATCGTCTATAATCTGGTTCAACTCTTCTTCCATTACTATTCCCTGTCACCAGATGTCTGGTCTATTATAAAATTCTCTTCTTTAGTCTCAGCCTCGTCTTGCCACTTGAATACTAAGTTCCCTTTAGATTCAATCGCCACAAGAGGTGCGCGGGGTTTTGCTTGGATGTAGCCCAAGATGTCGCTATACGCCTTGATCGCGGAGGAGTACTGTCCTTGCTTCTCGGCCTTTCTGCCCACACGGACTAAAGACCTGAGAGGACAACACCCCACAGTAGTCAAGGCATCGGCTATGTACCTCTCACCGAACGCTTTATCTTTATTCTTAGTACCCTTCTTGCGACCAGACCCAGCGGTCTTCTTACGCTTGGGCTTGCGGGGCGTTGTTGCCCGCGTCATTTCTACGGGTAACTCGTCTGTCTCTATGTCGAGGTCAACGATTGCTTCAAGGTCAACGTCAGTCATATATTCTCTCTGGGTATAAAAAACCCCCTAACTGTTTTGAGGGGCAGGTAGGGGGTAACAACAAGTGGGTAAACGGAGAGTTAAAAACCACCAGTATGAGTAATATTATAGCAATAAAAACGATTAATTGCAAGCATTTGCTCTTATGTCGGAATCATCACATTCCCATGATTAGCGTGGTAGCCCAAATCTATCTCCGCCCCGCGCCTTGCTCTGGATGCCTCCTCTAAAGTGTCGTGGCATCCTATGTGTAATCTTCTTCCGTTCTTCCAAATGAAGGAGTTGAACCTCCCCGTGGGCATCATCCGTACCCCTGTGACGCCCGTAGTGTTGTTTGTGTACCTTCGCTTATTCTGGTTATTAACCGTGTAAGTTACCTGACGTAAATTCTCTCGTCTGTTATCACTACGGTCACCATTTATGTGGTCAATACACCTAGTCAATGTCTGCCCTGTGTGCCACACGTAGGCTAATCTATGAATATAGTGAGATTTACCTTGGTATCTCATACTTCGATAACCCGTCTTTGTGCAAATGCCCCCAACCACATCCCCCTTTTTACACCGTCTAGCTACATCCCTAGACCAGACAAATTCTGACAAGGTATCGTCCCACTGGATGGGGAGCCGTAGAACATCGGTTAGGGTTAATTTCTTTGGGGAAGTGGCTGACATATTCTCACGCACAGGTAGTTAAAAAGTGTGGCAAGAGCAGTGGGTGGGATTGCTCGGTTCGGATGCGCTTGTATCCTAGCCACACTACTATTATAGCTATTGCTTATACAATAGCTAATAGTTTACACTCTAGTATTAACCTCAGTGACTGCGTGTTCTAATGCCCCTAATAACCAGTACTGAGCCTTGGTCAGGTGGTGCTTACTGACCTTGGCCCGTGGGTCTAAGGAGTAGTGGGCTATAAGTGCGGCCTGTAACTTAGGTGGCATCCTTGTCATTACGTGATCGATGACTTGGAGATGTCGTGGTACTAAGACTTCAGGGGTGCGTGACGATGAGGGGCCAGACTCCGTGGCTATCCCACGGGATAGCTTGGACTCCATGGTTTCGTGGGGGTATCCAATTGCAGAGGTTTCCAACATAGACCTCTCCCAGTTAACCCACTCGTATATGCGGTCTTCCACGACCACGGGTATTGATGATCTTCGTGCCATTTAGTACCCCGCTGTAGAGTCACCAGACATCCACTGGGATTGGGACATCTTCTTCCTCTCCCTACCTGCGTGGATAAGCTTGGACTGCTCGTTGAAATTGACGGCCATGTAGCGTACAGCGTCACAAATATGAGAACTCCAATCGTGGAGTGGTCTTGGTTTGAACTCCCCTGTCCTCTTGTTCTTCTCCCTGCGGTAATTCCGAAGAGCCTCGACAACTAACTTACAGTTCACCTTGTCTATCCAGATACGTGGAAAGATAGTTCTCACTGCGTTGATGCCATCTTGGACGCCAATCTGTGGGGCTATTTGGAAGTTAATGCCCAGCGAGGCGGCCTGTTCCAGACGCGATCTCCCTGTCCCTAACTCCCTGACCTGTATGTCATGGGGGGCTGTGTGACTGCCCCAAGTGTAGGGTTTCGTGGATAAGTAAGAGATGTAGTGAGCCAGCCCCTCCCCGTCCATTTCGTACACATCTATGATGCGTATTTCGTTCCCAGCAACCTGATACATTAGTATGCAGGTGGAATCCGAAATTCCTAAATCCCAAGCTGTGTGGACGGGTAGCATGGGGTCATGAGGTACTGATATTAACCTGCCTTCGTTCTCTGCCCTGTCCATGAAAGACCCGTAGTAACTCCCTTCAATTGCCGCTTGGAAAGAGCATTCGTACTCTTGGTTGTACTCCGCATCGGTCATGATGTCCTTAGCGTCCAAGAGTTCGTCAGGATCGATGACATTAGTCTCAGAGGCGCGGAATAACGCTGTCATCCACGGGGACTTGGGGTCGGCCTCTTCTTTGATCTTGGCTTGCTGGTACAGATCGTGGAAAGCATCCTGTCCCATAGGAGTCCCGATCCAGATGGCATAGCCTTTCTTATCAGATAAGGCGGGTCTCAAAATCTCCCCAAAGAGATTTGCTGGCATCTGAGCATACTCGTCCATCACGACCCCGTGGAAGTACTGACCACGGAGTGCATCGGGGTCATCCCCTGCGCCATATAACCGAATCCTAGCCCCAGTTGGGTAATCTATGCGGAGTTCCGTTTCGTTGACCGCGATGTCTGGGATGACACGGGACATATTCTTCAAGATGTCCCATGCGATCACCTTGGCTTGTCGGTACGTGGGGGCTATGTAGGCTAGACGCACGTTTTTCTTACGCATCGTCAAGGCGTCACGGAGCAGGTGATTAATTGCCCAGAATGTCTTGCCAAACCGTCTGTGGGCTACAACTACTGTCCATCTACGGACGCTATCGTGGAGATGCCTCTGAAGAGGTCTTGGGTGGTACGGTATTTCTACTTGGTTCATACGGCCCTTCCATGAGCCACCCCTCGTACTGTGTTAAAGGGTGGGGTCGCGAGTCCCACCCCCCTAATATAAAAATCCCGATTTTATTTTTACTACTAATTCACCGTCATTATTGTATTTGTATCAGAGTGGGGGCCACGACCCCCACAGGGGGTCTCTAGGGTCTGAAAACCGCCCCCCCCATTTTTATTTTTTACCTTTCTAATACCGCTCCTTTTGACGCCTTTTTGACACCACTAACTGTAAGCTATTGATTAAGCTATGAGTGTTATTTTAACTTTATAAATAATGACCTAAATGACCTACCATTTAAAAATCAATTCTAGCATAAGACATTGATTTTTAAATTGTTCAACAAGGATTGAATGCTGTACAGATTTCAAGACTTATACTTTATATAAGGGATTTTTAAAGCCGTGTTTTAACTTTATGCTATTGACATATCAAATTGTGAATGATAATCTGGAATCAAGTTAAGCATTTGCTTACTGATTTTAAACAACACATGGAGTCAATAATGGAATTAAAAATATCGCCTAACAATTCTAAACTAGGCAAAATCCCTAATATATCAACAGTCCCTGTCGCGGATTGTATCGAATGTGATGAATGCAAAGACGCATGTTACGCCCTAAAAGCCTATAAACAATACCCAAGCGTTAGAAAAGCGTGGAAAAACAATAGCCAACTACAGCGGTTAGATGACAGGTCAATCTATGCCGGCTTGTTAATTAAATGGTTCGATTCTAAAAAGAAAAAACCCAAACTTTTCAGAATCCATGTAGCCGGTGATTTTATCGATCAAATTAGCCTAGACGCGTGGATTGAAGTCGCACTATCCCAGCCATTAACCAAATTTTTAGCCTTCACTAAGTCGGCAAATTTGGAATTTTCAAAAATCCCAAGCAATTTAAAAATAATACATAGTCAGTGGATAGGCAAAGAAAAACTAAATGCTACAGGCGTCAACGCTTGGATTGAAGGCGATAGTCGTATACCTAAAGACGCCTTTAAGTGTGAAGGTGGAGCGGGTAAAAATACCCTTAAATGTGATACCTGTAAAGCTTGTTGGTCAACAGAAAAAGACGTAGTTTTTGGAATTCATTAATTAAAAACTATCGGGCCAGAAATGGCCCTTTATTTCTAAGTCAATTTATCAAAAGTTGACTTAGCAATAAAATTAACTAACTAAAAATGGAGCGTTAAAAATGATTACAGAAACTTTTGTTATTAAGTTTGAAAAACTGACTGGTAAAACTGGCGTCTACAACTGGTATTCATCAGAGCATGGGGCCAAAAGTGTATTTGGAAAATTAGCCAAAAAAATCGGCTATGAATTTAAATCACTAACTTTAGAAAGAATAGAATCGGAATTTTAATAGCTTTAGCTATTGACATATCATTTGCTAAGGTTTAGTATTAATTAAGCCTTAGCAATTGCTAGGAACTTTTAACAAAAATGGAGAATATTATTATGGCGTACGACGAAGAACATCTAGGGGCGGCCAATTACTTTCCGTCAATTGATCGTTATAAAATGGCAAATGCTTGTAAGACCAGAACAAAAAAGTTTAACGCAGAACATCCAAAAATTGTGGATTTTTTGAATGAGCAGGGCACGACCTTAGACAGAAATTTTATAGACAAAATGTATGCATCATGGTTGGAATACGGTGGCCTTACTGCTAATCAAGTCAAAGCAGTTGAAAAAATAATTGCTAAAAAGGCTGAACGTAAAGCAAGTTATGAGCGTTTGAACGCATTATCGGGCCATGTTGGTGTTGTGGGTGAGCGTGAGCCATTCACGTGTGTTGTTTTTGGAACCGCATACTACGAAACGGCTTTCGGCACGACCTGCGTCAAGATCATGAAGCAGGGCCATAACGTGATTATATGGAAAGGTACAGGGGCCATGGCATCGGCAGAAAAGGGCGATACCGTCAATTTCTGGGCCAAAGTAAAAGAGCATGGTGTACGGGATGGAACTGCACAAACAATAGTGCAAAGACCCACAAAGGTGACAATCGATAGCATTAGCGATTGACATAGCAGTTAGCTAGGATTATGATTAACTTAACCCTAGCAATTGCTAGAAAACTTTAACAAAACTGGAGAATAAAATGACTGATGAACTAGCAATAGCATTGAACAGACACATAGCAAAGACGGACAAAGAACAGCGTATTAAAGACGCCATGGAAGCGTTGATTAAAGAAATCAACTTAGGCGATAGCACTGAGGTGGGTGAAATGATGGGTAAATCATTGACCTTTCAACATCCAACATTACAGCAATGCTTCATGGGTGCGGTACTAAAAACCATCGAGGTTCATGGCATGAAGGACTACACAGACGCACGTAACGATGCATCAGTTAAGTGGGCCAGAGAGTTGACCAAAAGCCCATTAGGAATGGGTGGTTTTCCCTTCATTTAAAAAAACTGAGGGGTGAAAACCCCTCGTATTTTTATGTCAATTGCTATCAGTTGACATAACAATACGACAACTAAAATGGAGAATATCATGGCAGGTAGAGACATCGAAAGTGCTAGGAATTTTGTAAGCAGTAAAGACATCATCCGCACATCTAAATCAGGACGTTACACGGTCACATACGAACTGACATGAGTAAGTATTTCACAGTTTGGACGCCTAAAAAAATATCCGAGTTCGTAACTGAGGGTGCTGTGGGGGATGGGGGGCATATCTGCTCAGAACATCAACGTGAGTGTGACGCCTATTTGAACGCAGTCGTATTAAATGAACAGACAGCAGGGTTATCAGGGTATTACTGCGTGATGATTGAGGATGAGACATGAGCATCAAAAATTCATGGGTGATCATCGAAGGTGATTCCGAATCGGAATGCCTACGCTGTCACTACCGTGGCACTGATCACGCAGAAAATGACCGCATCGTTAAGGATGGAAAGTGTGAAGTTTTCTGCCCTGTCTGTAAATCCACGCATCTATATTTAATCGAAACTAAATAGCATTAGCTGTTGACATAGCTACAGCATAGGAATAAAATTAACTTAACTTTTAGCAAATGCTAAAAATTTTAAACAACACAACTGGAGAAATAAAATGACAACAGCATTACTTTACCCATCAGCTAAGAACGTGCATCACACGTTAGAAGGTCTCAAGTCTTTACCAAAAGCTAACAACATTGGTAAATTTCACAATCCTGTAGAGTTCAGCACATTCGCTGAACAGGTTATGGAAAGCATCACCAAACATGGCATCACGGTTACTCAATCAGAGTTCGTTACCACCAATAAACATCAGCAGTTCTTTGGGTGTTTAAAATTGGCAAACCCCGATGACCCAACGTGGCACCCAATAATCGGACTACGTGCTAGTACTAACAGTACCTTACCAAGGTCTTTAGTAATTGGTAACAGGGTTATGGTGTGTAGCAATTTATCGTTTTCAGGTGACTTAGGTGATGCTGTCAGCACCAAACAAACGCTCAACATCAACGAGCGTATGCCCTTCATTATTGATGGGATATTTGAGAGAGTCCCAGAGATTTTGGAACGTCAAATTGAGTTTATAAAAGCTTACAAAGACGTAGAGTTATCTCAGGATCGTGGCACGAGCGTGTTGGGGAATGTATTCAGAAAAGGCGGCCTATCGCCCACTCAACTTGGGTGTGCGATTCAGCAATGGGATGCTCCAAAGTACAAAGAGCATTCCGAAAATGGGCTATCGTTGTGGCGATTACAACAGGCAATGACTCAGGCTATAAAGCCTAGTCGAAATGGCACGGAATGTAACCCACAATTAGTGGCTAATAGAACTGCAATCCAGACCAGAATCCTTGATGAGGAATTGTACAGACTTGAGGCCGCATAAAAAGGTTGCGGCTAGGAACCTATCGCAAACGAAATTCCTAGCCGCAAGTTTTAACCGCAAGTAATTATAACAAAAATGGAGAGTGAGATGGTGGAACTAAAACGATATTTTCAAGTGGCACAGCAAAATAAAAGTGGGAAGAATGACGGCCCCGAAGATAACCCCACTGCGTGGCTTATGGTGGGGGATACCCCTACGCAGTTAGTGAACTGGCTCAATGAGTCAGACGGAAAAACCCACAGAGAAAAGGTGTGGTTCAGGGTACTCAACAGAGAGGAGTTGGGAACATGGAGCCACTTGCGTGAGGTTGTCTCCTTGCGAAAGGAACTTCTCGATGCTAACAAAGTGATTAACACACTCCGCAAGGAACTGAAGATTGAAAGGGTGGGTAACTCATGAACGTACTTGATTACAAGACTCAACGAGTTGATGAACTTGATGTACAACGCAGACAAGTCGAGAAAGAGATTGATAAAGGACAGTCATTGGCTGTCGCTTTGAAGTTTTTGGACAGTCCGTATGTCGAGGTCGCACATGAATTTGTGAAAGACCAGAATGAAAAGCTAGATAAATTAATAACAGAAATTTTAATTATAAGAGGTGAGTTATGAGTACAACAGCAAAGATTGTTTTTGATATGCCGAAGAGTAAGACCATTAAAAACTGGAGATTAACGAGTGATCTATCTGATTCAGATAAGTTTGTACAAGACCTTACAGGGGTAAACCTAAACCAAGTCTGGACTATCACTTGCAAAATCGTAAATGGTTTAGCAAAAGTCACTGAGATTCATGGGGATGTATCTGATCCTGCCCTGCACAGACTAGCCGACTGCATTCAAAAGGAATACCCCGAAGTTATTGAAGTTGAGTTTATATACTGAGGGTTGGTGGCCCTGTGTTGGGCCACTCATTTCTATGTCAACTGTGACAGTTGGCATAGCAATGAGTCAATCAAAAATGGAGAGATGTATGAGCAGAACAAACCGAGTAATGGAAGAAAAACCAGTAAGTAGTTTCAAGGAACTGATGAAGGACTATGAGTCACCGTATGAATTCTACCGCAGTATATACAAGGCGGGCGTGGGGGTGAACATCTCCGTGCAGTTCCAACTGAACGACATGGGTAGTTGGGTGACTAGTGGTGAAGACCTACCCCGAAGGGATAGCATCTACAACCCCTTGTCTGACACACCGAGCAGTAAGATTGAAATTACAGGTGTTGGCATCTCATCTATCGTTGAGGGTAGTGATTCAGAGATTCCTTTAGTCTGGGTTGAGCCGCATACATTCTGGGAAACACTTGAACGTGTTGAACAGGAAGCCTCCGATCTGTGGTCTGACTGCAACTGGGACACCAACACCATCGAGACGTTGAAAGATTTTATATACGGTTGGCTTGAGTGTACTGTCTACCCTGTGATGGGTGGTGGGCCTGAGAACCATGAGGATATGAAAATATTTATTATGCAAGAAATTCTCAGGGAGACTATCCCCTCTGAGTACGGTGTGAAGGACGCACAACGTGCGTTACGCAACTATATCAATGAGGTAAGACCTACACCGAGGGGGGTTAAGTCATGAGCAGACTACATTCGTTTAAGCGTTGGTTGATCGTGGAAGAAAAGGTTGGCAACAGATGGTTGGAATTAGCTGAGTTCAACAGTCATCGGAAAGCAACCAAGTTTCTGAGGGGAATTGTGGATGCAGACATACGAGAGTTCAGGGTAGTGAACCATCGGGAACCTCACTACACTCTTAACATTTATTCTGGGGTGTTCGGTGGTAAACTGAGTCATGGATAAAAAGTTAACTCAGGCAGAGTTGGATACGTTGAGGGATAAGGACACTCAACTAAGAGAGGATGCCGTCAACACGTTTCTCAGAGCGTTAAGGTTGTTGTCGCAACGGCATGGTGATGATGATGTCACTGTGTCTAAGCTGAGTGAAGTTTTGGTGGGCTGTGGGTTGTTCAGTCTACTCACCGCTGAAGCTGATGTAGGGCAGTGGTCAGAGATTGTCGAGACTCTTGTCGAGAAGATCGCATACGACTTTAGTGATGAGGATGTGAGTGTTAACTTCCAGTTCCTAAATCACCCTGACAGGACTTTTCATTGATGACACCCTGCCCACACTGCAAAGGCACTGGCATAGCCGAGGACACCACCCACAAATATCAATGTGAGTGGTGTCTGGGTTATAAAAAGTTACACCAAGACAAATTAAAAGAGTATCTCAAATACACTGAGTACTTGGAACTCTACGATGACTACACTTGAGATAGGGGCGTCCTCTTACCACAAGTCGTACAAGTCTTGACGCCTTCTCTTGGGGATACGATATACCCCTGACATCTATGGTCATCACGACCCCAACCTATCCACTTGTTGAGCCACTCATTCAAAAGAATCCCCTCTTATCCAGAGAGTTATAAATCAAACGGTCAACACGAAAAGAATTAAGGCCGTGGATGCCAATGAATTTTCTCCCTTTCAAAATCGCTGATGTGTAACTGGACGCTGATGCTTTACGTGTGGTTTTCACCTTGGCCCCATACCTGTCGTAAAATTTAATCTCGTAATCACCTGTCTTAATTCTCAATATAACGTCTCCCGAAGAGCAGACTCAAGATCAGGTTTTACATAAGAATCTACCT
>Ga0209494_1000165_pt1 | contig 28143 bp, 45 predicted proteins | sample EN1Hudseemescosm_FD_184628 | JGI IMG/M metagenome (GOLD analysis project Ga0209494, IMG submission 184628) | Methane-oxidizing microbial communities from mesocosms in the Hudson Canyon - EN1B Hudson Canyon (SPAdes) (version 2) | ecosystem: Environmental > Aquatic > Marine > Cold seeps | place... | reverse complement strand
GCGAAATGAACCCTCTGCTGACCCCCAAAAGACGAGCCGCTTCATGTTGAGTGCCGCAAGTCTTAACAAAATCATTAAATTTATTCATACTATGTATGATACGCAAAGTATCCCATGAAAGCAACTTGTTTTGCTACGAAAAGTAGCCAGAAGAAATACGTCATCTGCCACACTTTCCAGATGACTGGCAATAATGACAAATGGATAACTGAAACCAAACGCATCATGCGTGAGCGGAAAATCACCCAGCAAGAATTAGCTGACAGGCTAGGTATTACGCGCGGCGCGTTAGGGCATTGGTTAACAGGTAAGCGCATCCCCAGGTACGAAAGTATTTGTGCTATGTCGCGCATTCTGGGCGTTCCTGTGACACAACTAACTGAGCCAAACGCAGATGCACCAACGCCGCAAGAACTTGAGTTACTGCGCGATATACGGCTGTTAAGCGGTGCTGACAAGGCAATGATTCAAGGCTTGATAAAATCTCTCAATAAATAACAAACTTTGTAAGCAATTACTTACCCCCCCCAATAATGCTACTTTGTGTAGCTTTTTGTTGCATTCTTAGGATACATTGCGTATCATATAACTACACCTAAACAACGGAGCGCAACATGGTCGATTATAAAAACTGCACCTCAAAACAGATTCTTCGCAATGAAGAAACGCTATTTGAAGCACTTTTAACTGGTGTTGCATTCCTCTTTTGTCTAGGTGCGGCATGGGCTGTTTTAGCCCTTGTTTCACTCTAAACGGAGCAAATAACATGAGTAAATTTAACAAAGGTGATTATCGCAAAGAGACACGGATAGATGAGTGTGTTGTGCCAATAATACGAACAAATGGATACGGCAGTGGGTATGCTGAATTAGCACCGAAACGCCACCAGGTTGTATTGAGATGCGACCATCGTCTTGCCAAGGCTGTTCTTACTGGAGACAGAGAATCATTTAGTGTGCGATTAGACGTTATAAATCAAATTATTGGTGAATCATACAAAACAGATGAGATTGTTCGTAAGTTTGATGAATTAACTGTTGAATGGTTGCCAGAAAATGAACCGTTTTATATCAAAGAGTATGACGGTTATGAATCAGTCATAACTAAATCACGCATGATGCAGACACGATTATATCCAGTTGATGATTTTGGCGGTTGCCAATTCAATGATTGGAAAGCCCCACAGCAACAGCCTAAAAAGGTATCAGCATGAGTTATGCAGAGGATATTTTATCGGTGGCTGGTGCGTACATGATTCCCAATAGAACGGAATTGTTAGCGGAAGAATTAGCAGAAGTTGAGGAAAAGCTGGCGAATGCCAGTACTACCCTTTATAGCCTTGAGCAATTAAATGATGACTTAACAGCACTATCGCCAATCAGTCCTGAATTTGGCACATTGCTTGATGAGGAAATTGCCGCAGTTAAAAAGCTAGAAAAGGAATTAACTAACCAATTCTTAAAGCTAAGAAAAGAGGTGCGGACATGATTACTAGCGAAAATATTGAAAAGTTAGCCGTTGCATTAAGTAAGGCGCAAGGTGAAATGAAAGGTGCTAAAAAGGACAGCAAAAACCCACACTGGAAAAGCACATATTCGGATTTATTAAGTGTGTGCAACGCTGTTAGCCAACCGTTTGCTAACAATGGATTGTGTTTTGTTCAAGGTGCGGAATTTGATGAGGGCAAAATCTCAGTCAAAACGCGCCTTATCCATGCAAGCGGTCAATGGATTGAATCTAACACCATTCTGCCGCCAACTAAGAATGATGTACAGGGGTATGCTTCAGCCATAACCTATGGCAGACGTTACGGTTTGCAGTCATTGGCTGGCGTTCCAAGTGTCGATGATGACGGTAATGATGCGGTTAAAACTAAAACACCAGTTTATGACCAAGAATTAATCGGCAAAATAATGGATGCCAAAACAGAAGATGAAATAGGCGAATTATTCAATTCTGTGAAACATGAAGTGGCAACCGCTCACCGCCCTCTTTTTCACAACAGAAGAATCGAAATTAAGGAACAAGCAAAAAAAGACGCTAAAGCCAAAAAAGAATTGGTTGACGCATGAGCCTGTCACCAGAGCGAAAAGGGCGTTTAACAGCGTCCAAATTCGCATCAGCTATGGGAATCAGCAAATATAAATCAATCCATGAACTGTACAGGGATGAAATTGGTGAGGGCAAGCCGTTCAATGGCAATGAAGCCACCCAACATGGCGTTGACAATGAGTCGAACTGTCATGAATCCTACGAACTTGACCAGCGTGTGTTTGTTGATTTTGCTGGCGAGCATCAGCAGTTCATAAAACATCCAGAGCATGACTTTCTGGGGTGTACTCCTGATGGTCGTGTAGGTGACTTGCGGCTTGTTGAATTTAAATGCCCATTTTACGGAATGTATGACACAGCACCACCGCATTACATCGCGCAATGTATGGGTCAAATGGGTATTACAGGATTGCCAGAATGTGACTTAGTAGCTTGGACACATGACGAATTAAAAATATGGCGAATCAAGTTCAGCGAGGAATACTGGCAACTGCAATTAGAACTGTTGCAAAAGTTCTGGCACATGGTTCAGACCAGAACCAAGCCTAAGAAATGGCACAAAGAAACCAACCCACAACCCACCATGCCATCGGTGGAAATTGAATTTTTACTATAAAGGAAAAACAATGGCAAAACTTTATGATTTAACAGTTAAGACTGGAAGTTACACCAATCAACAAGGTGAAGAAAAGAACCGTTATCAGAATATTGGCGCAGTAATGGAATCAAATAATGGCAAATTTATATTGCTCTATAAATGGTTCAACCCAGCCGGTGTGCCAGATGAGCGCGGTGGTGATTCAATTATCGTGTCGATGTTTGACCCGAAACCAAGACAACCACAACAACAGCAACCCCCACAACAGCAACCAGCAGTTGCAAAAACATTTGATGATGACATTCCGTTTTAACCCTCCCAAAATCCATGCTATTGAAAGGGGTGCATGGTGTGCGTATTACTGTGAGTGGCGCGAGTTTTATGTTCCTCAATAACCGCAGTGGATGATGGCTTTGAGTCAAGAATAATCACGGCAAGCATTCTTGAGGTGCTTGCCTTGCTCTCCGCCAGAGTGCGTCATCAGAACTAGGGGCGAGGGTGTTTGGTAGACACCCTCAAACCCTCAACTTAATAATAGGAGAACAAAATGCGAAAAGAATTAATGCGAAAAGAATTTTGGTGTAACGGATGTAAAGCATTTGTGGAGTTGTGTTTCGGTGACTGTGAAAAATGTGGAATATCGACTATTGAGGTGATGAGTATGAATAGCAAAATAACGAATTGGCTAGATAGGATGCACGACAAGCACATAACAGAAAGTTATGAACTTTTACAAAAGATAAGCAATGCTGAATACACGCGAGGTTATAAAAACGGTTATCGCAAGGCGTTAAAAGACGCAGAAGAAAAGATGGCTGAAGTTGTTGATAAAGTTGTGTCACCAGAACTAACTGAGCCATCATCTTGATAATTGAAAAGAAATGCACTAACTGCAAAGAAGTTCAAAATGTGGTTTTCTTCCACCGCAAACTATCATCGCCAGATGGTTATTCGCCTTGGTGCGTCAGTTGTCGGAAAATCACAGCAGAGCAACAACTTGTCAAAACTGGCAAACAATGCTCATTATGCGGAAAGTTTAAACTAAGAGATAAAAGTTTTACGCTTGATGCGCGTACACCAGACGGTTTACGGAACTCATGTAAATCGTGCGATGTAGAGATGAAGAACAGGTCATCATCATATTGGAAAGATGACCCGGTTGATTACAGCAGAATTATAGAACACTTTGGCTTATCTGAATCAATGCACTTAAAAGACTCAGAACTTGTGTCGCGCTGGAATGATGAAACAGATTTATCATTACCACGCGAGTCAGACAGGGATAAACCCTTGCTTAATGTGGTTACAGGCGCACCAGCATGACATTTGCTGATGATTTAGCGGTTGGTCAGGAAGTAGAGCGAAAGGTGCTGAAAACGATTCAAGCAAGCTATCCGAAAGCATTAATGATTGACGGTTATTTTAAAGATTATGATATTTTCGTTCCAGAAACAAAGCAAGCCATTGAGGTTAAATACGATATTAAAGCTGAAAAAACTGGCAATGTTTGTGTTGAGATTAGCTTTGGTGGCAAAGATTCTGGATTAATCACAACGAAAGCAGATTGGTGGGTGTTTGTGGTACATGACGGCATTTATTGGGTAAAAACAGAACGATTGAAATTCTTAATTATCAAGCACACCCCACAACTGATTCCCTACACCCCCAAAGGTGAAACCAAACAAGCAACCGCATATATTGTTAAGAAAACCATACTCGCTCAATACGCTATTTTTAAACCTACTTCCCCATATATTCCCCATGAGTGCTGATTAAGCACTCTGGCAATGCTTATCCGTCCAATCGAGCATCGGTGCAACACATACCTTCCGATTTATTTGATTACGCATATTGCTGTTGTTTAGCCTTATTTTGTGCCATTTTAGTCATACAGTTCCCCATAAATTCCCCATGACTGATTTAATTAATGGCGCATATAACCAAACGCAAGCGTTCCGATGGCGTAATTATCTATGATGCCGCCCTAAAAATCACTAAAAATAAACGTGTTATCCATCGTGAAAAGCGTTCATTCCTACGTTATCAGCTTGCAAAAGATTGGTCAGTTAAGCGACAAGCTGAAATCCAGCATGGCATTGTCCACCACAGCACAACATCTTACCCAATCAAGAAAGTTATCCACAGCTATTTAAACACCTTTAACATTTCTGGACGCTCAAAACTCAGTGATTTAAACCGTTTGGCGCGTTCATCCATTGCCGAAATAGATGTTAATGCGCTCACCGTTAATGATGTTGTCTTATATATAAGGAGTAGAAATGATGAATGTTTGCCGCAAACGGCTAATCTTGACCTGATTTGGTTGCATACTGTCATCAGTACCATGCAAGCGGTTGATGATTCTTTAACTGTTGATTTAACCCTGTTTCATTCGGCTCGCAAGGTATTAAAAAGCACCAGATTGGTTGCTAAGTCTGTGGAACGTGACCGCAGACCTACCCCAGACGAAATGTGGCGACTCTCACGGCATTTTCCACCTTATATGCTATACATTATGTGGTTTGCAATTTATTCCACTCGTAGGCAGTCTGAGATAACACGCTTGCGCTGGGATGATATTCATAATAATACCATTCTGGTTCGCAACCTAAAACACCCAACTCAAAGAGGGTTATCTGAGCGAGCCGCCTTGCCAAAGTCAGCGCGGAAGATAATCAACAAACAACCACGGATTAGTGAGTTCATATTTCCAAAACTGCATTATAAAACGCTTGGCACATACTTCACACGCGCTTGCCATGCCCTCAACATCAAAGATTTGCGCTTTCATGATTTACGGCATCACGGTATTTCAATCTTAGCTGAACGCGGTTTATCGTCTGAGCAATTAAAACTGGTTAGCTTGCATAAATCATCTGCCGCCCTGTCGCGGTATATTAATTTAAAAGCTGAAGACTTAGATATTTAGATGGATACCCCTAATTCCGCCTAAATAGGTAATATTATGCTTGCATTACTTAGGACTAAGTAGTATACTGTACCTGACACTAACGAAAAGGAGCGAAAAAAATGAGCAGATTAGACCAGAAAGTAGAAGAAGAAAACAGATTGGCTTTCATCGCTGATAAGAAAGCAAAATCGCTAGACGAGTTAAGAGCCGCCGCCGACCTAGAGATTAGGGGTTGGTTAAGAGAAAACCCTATGGTTGGTGAGTTACAGACTGAAAAAGGTAAGACTTATTATTTTTGGGATACGGTTTCCGATTGCAAAGTTGAAGTGTTCCCATTCTGGAATCATCAGTATGATTTTCAATGGCATGCATCGAATGGGTATAAATAAACTAACCAGAGGGGCGAAAGCCCCTCATAACTGGAGAATAAATCATGAATAAAGCATTTTACTTATACGTTGAAACGATTGGTTTAACAGGACATACAGTTTCTTCCAATATGGAATTTAAGGGCGGTTATTATCACTTTGAAAGCAGTGATGATGCAGATTACTGGTTAAGAAAACTTGAGAAAAGTACAACAGTCGCAATTCAAGCTCATGAGATTAATAAGATTCAGTATCTTAACGGAATCAGAAACGAAAGAGATAAGGAAAACTCTAATGGCTAAAAATACACCAGAGAATAACCGTAAGCATCAACAAACATCTTATGCCAAGCGCAAGGCAATGGGATTAGTGCATAAGAAAATCTGGATTAAGCCAGAGCATTGGGATGAGGTGAAAGCGTTGGTGGCTAAACTAAACGCATCAGAATAGCATTGTCGCCAGCGCGTCTTGGCAACTGCCTTGCGTATTTGCTATCAAGCAACTCAACAGCCGCTTCATTGAAGTCACCAGCTTCAATAGCGGCTATCATTTTCTTAAACCGCCGCAACCGTGTTGACCCCAAATTAAAACACATATCCATCAATGCCTTTTGCTGGCTATAACGTAAACTGTCAAAATCGGTGAATATCTTACGCAACTCATCAGCCACAATATTCATGTCATTAGTAAATAACATATCTGCTTCATTTTGAGTGATGCCGTTAGTTTCCAAACACCGCCCATAGCCGATGGTGGTTAACCCAAGCGAATCTTGATAAGGCATGAGCCGCAAACCCTCGTTGCCTTTGATGTATTCCTCGATAGTATTGTTTTTAGTCATTAGCGCAAATTATCTGGATTGAGTTTGGCGCGACAGTTGTGGCAACAGTTTTACGAACCGCAGAACGCGCACCTTTTGGAATATCGCAATAACGACTCACGGCATAGTCAGCACCATGCGCGATAGTTGTGCCAACTGAGCAACCTGTCAGCAATGGAATTATCATTATGATAATCAGCGACCAGATAAAATATCGTGGTAAAGTCATTTGTCTAACTCCTTTGTCAATCTCACATAATTGCTAACCGAATGGTCAGCAAGTGAATCAATCTTTTTATCCAAGAAACCCTCAAACATTCCTGACCCGAATTGTTTTAAGCGATGCCAGAAACTTGGATTTGTAACGCAAGTGCCATCACTGTTAAAGTAGAAAGCGATTCCAACGTGTCTATAATTCCAGAATGCCATCGGATGCCTACAAACAATATCTGAATTATTAATAAATCTGAAAATTCGCTCCCCATGCTTGAAATTTAATACCGCCGCATAATCAGAATTTCCAACTCTTGGTGAACCGAAAGTGTAGAGTTCTGCATAGCTATCAAACCGACTAAAAGCCAGAGTTGCCATTGCCGCCCCCAGCGAATGACCTGTAAATATAACGTGCCGACCCTCACACAACCGATTGTAATCTTCCATCAACGATTCCCAAACCATATCAAGTGATTTCTTAAAGCCGCGATGCACCTTGCCAGCTTCATTATCGGATGTTACTGGTGTTAACCTCATCTTCAAATCGGCTTTAATGTCTGAAAAATCGGTTATTTCCGTTCCGCGAAAAATAAAGATTAATTCTGTCGCTGTCCAGACGGTATAAAATTGATTATAAAAAACAGAGTGAAAACTAAACCGCCGGTCAGTGTGTAATTTCTGAAACTCTTTTAGCGGCAAGTAAGCGCGCTCTGAAAGTTGTGCCATCTCAAAAGCGCGGTTTTTATTCATCATTCATTTCCGCTAAGTCTTGCGTTGAAAACTCATCCTCCATTTGCACTTGCCTAGTTTCTTCAGCAAGTTCATCGGCTTTAACTTCTTCCAATCCCTCGTTAGTTAATTCCTCGTCAGTCATGTGTGTTCTGTTTAATTTACCCATAGTAGAAAACCTCAAAAATATTTTGTAGCACCCAAACACCAATAGAACTTCCTAAAATTGCGAGTCCAATATAAAAAACCACTTCTATAAAAAACCTCCACCATTCTTTCAACTGAAAATCTCAATCAAAAATAAGTGCATCACATAACCCAGTAAAAATGCAGTGTATGCGATACCCAAAAAAGCTAACAGTATTGGATATTGATGGGCGAAATACACTCACTTCAAAATATCTAAAATCGAATCCGGCAGTATAGCCAAAACAGCTAATGCCGCAACAAACGCACGAACTTGAGCCACCATCGTTTTTAAATCATTGACTGATGATGTGATAGCGTCTAGTCGTTCATCGAGCCTGTCTTGCCGCAATCTCATCGCTATAATCTCCCTGTCTATGCCAGTTATTTTCGTGTCTGTGACTGCACATTGCTCTGGTGTTGGCATTTATTTCATCCCTATAATTAATTTCAATCCACCAAAAAGTGACCCTGCAAGAATTAAAAATGCGACAAAATAAGCAAAGCAAGTCATTAAAAATTCGGTGCGTTTTACTCTTTCACGTTCTTCTTTCTCTCGTAATTTTCTGCGTGCCTTGACTTGAGAGGATTCGAACGCTATGAACTCCTGCCACATATTCATTCTGGTGGAGCGCATCATATATTCAAGTTCTTCACGTTGGTTTTTGACTTTCTCAGCCGCCATAAATAATTCTAAATCTGACTCGCTCCCCCCACCTTTCTTGTTCTTTGCTTGCGCTGTTATATCTCTGGATTTCTCTGACCAAATCCCTAAATGCTCTGCACAGTCAACTATGTCTTTCCCCATAGAAATGCTTTCTTTGAGGATTGCAAAAGCGGCATTGCAAGCGGCAATTTCTACAAGCATTTAAGCACCAATATCATCAATAGTTGCGCCAGATAATCCTGTAATTAATTTGCCCCCACCAACATCATCAAAAGTTGCGTTAGCTAATGAAATAAACTCCTGGCCTTGGATAGTTAAAATGGTATTAGTTGCACCTTGTGTCTGCTTGATAAATAACCGCCCATCATTAGTATTCATTGCGATTTCACCCGAAGAAAGTTCAGATGTTGTGGGTGAGTCGCTTTCTGTACTTGAGCGTTTAACTAATATTGTATTAGCCATAATTATCCCTAGAAAGAACCACCATCAATGGTTGATGCAGCTGTTAACTTGGCATCCAGTTCGGTGATTAGGTTTAATCCCTCTGCATGACTTTCAAACGCAGATACTATCTCGTTTACTGTATTGATGATGCTGTCGCCATCAGCAGTAGTCATAGTTGAGTACCAGGAATAAACTGAATTATGATTCGTCTTGTCCGTTGAACTCATTAAACCAGATGCAGAAGTTGTTGCGTCTGAATAAGTCGTATTTGTATCTGTTGCGCTCAAAACCCCACTTGCAATAGATAAGTTTGTGCCTACTTTTATGCCACCCAGAACTGATGATGATGCTGTTGTGAGAGAATAATTATTAGCACTTGCCGCAACCCCATCAAGTTTACTTTTGTCTGTAGTTGACATTAAGCCAGCCGCAGATGTTGTTGCATTTGAATAGGTCGTGTCGGTATCGGTAGCACTCAAAACACCAGTGCCACTAATGCTTAAATTACTTCCGATTTTAACGCCACCCAGCGTTGATGATGATGCGGTCGGCAGTGAGTATGTCGTATCTGATGCACTTAATACACCGCTTGCGATAGATAAGTTTGTGCCAACTTTAACGCCACCTAAAACGCTTGATGTTGCTGTTGGCAAAGCATAGTTATTAGCACTTGATGCCACACCGTCCAGTTTGCTTTTTAGTGTAGTTGTAAAATTGTTATCAGTTGATACATAACTGGCATCGCTAACAATGTTCGCATCGTATGCTTGAACTGATGTGCCTAATTCACCACCAATGGTTTCAATATTACTCCCACTTGTGCCAATAAATAGCTTACTACTGCTTTCGGAATAAGCCAATTCCCCCTCTGATAAAGATGTAGGGGTTGCCGTTGATGTACTTCTTTTAATCTTTATTGTATTTGCCATTTAATTTTCCTTTAGAAATAACCACCATTCAGCGAAAGATTTTCTGGGGCAACCGATTGAATCGTGTCAGCGTCAAGACCAGAACCAGTGCCATCAACTGTTTTAATTTTAGTTAAGATAGAAGATGAGGATTCTCTGAAATTCAGATGTTTAATACGTTTGGACACGCCATCATCATCCACTAAAAATTGCATATCATCATTGGCGGTTGTTAGTTCTGTCAGAACATTTAGCTTTCTATCAGGCATCGAATTTCCTTTTTTTAGCTATGAAATCAATAGTCCATTTAGCGTCTAAACTGCCAGAAACAACCGTTATTTCGCCAGCGTACTGCGTATCTTCTGATAGCGATAAAGCACCTTGCAAAGTGGTTAAATAATCACCGTTACTTGATGCAACATAACTCATCGTCAGTGGGAATGTCATGCCAGAAACCGTTGTGCCAGACGAATCTTTTAAAGTCATCGTCACAGTGCCATCGTTGATATAAGTGCCTAACGCTGAGTTCTTTAAATTCTTCAAAGTAACCGTTGTGTCGTTGTCGATATAAAGCGTTTTCATCGTCCAATATCCTGTAAAAAGTCTGGCGTATAATCGCCTAAAATCAAATTATAATCATCATCTAATAATAATTTATAATCATCGTCCAACAGCAATTCCGTATCCACAAACGCATCAACAGAAAATATATACTCGCTCAGAACTATCGTTGCAGACGATGACAAAGTTAATGCTAAATCACCCGATAAACTAGGTTGAGTTTCCACAGACGCATCAACCGAATCAATCGCTTTAACCGTCATGGATGCCGCCATTGAATCATCAATTAATACCTGTGCTGATAAACTTTCCGCAATAGAAATGGTTGCCGCAGTTGAGCCAATTTCAATATCGGCTACATTATCAGAAAGCAATAACTCAGCACTTAACACTGATGTTTCATGGCTTGCGGATAACTGTCGTAAAAGCACATCGGCTAATAACCAAACGCCAACCGACTCAGTTGCAGTTACGCTTGAATTAATAGCTATGTCAGATTTAGTTATCATGGATGCTGGTCGGCTAATGGGTCAATCGCCTAGTAAAGTCCACGCTTGCGTTTCTTCGTTCCATATATACCTCTGGTCATCATTCGGCATCGCTATCGGTGCATCCCATCGACAAGTATCTTCGTTCAGTATCCACGATGAATACGGTTTCGGTGGCATGAACGCATCTCTGGATTTATCGTATGTGTAACCAATCCCTGCGTAGTTCTTTCTAAAGTTTCCGTTGTACGAGGTCTGTTTGTACCAACCCTCACCACCGTGTAGTTGTGTCAGGAAATCAACACCAAGTTGTTCCTGTTCGTTCCCCTCACCATCTGTAATTACAGCGTTGTTCAGAACATGAACATTGATGACATTGTGCGTTGCGTCTAGTTTTGCGTAATGTGCCATATCGTTATCCTGTATATGAGCCGTCACCTGTAAAGGTGAGAACTTTATATAATCCGTTAGTCGTTAGTGTGGGTGACCCTGTGGTAGTGCCTGAGTAACTGGCTGTGGGTATTCTTAGCACCACAACGCCAGACCCCCCAGCCCCAGAAGTAACGTCTGAACCACCACCTCCACCACCTGTATTGCCTGTTCCGCTAACCCCATTGCCGCTATTGTTATGCCCAGCACCACCACCACCAGCACCACCAGCACCACTTGTGGCATTTCCAGAAACACAACCTCCACCACCCCCAGCATAAGTTATTGAAGTTCCCGTGTAAGAAGTTGATAAACCATCACCCCCTGCACCAGCAATCGACCCACCACTGGCATCTTGCCCTGCTTCACTAGCACCACCTCCGCCGCCTGCTGGATTTGCGAATGATGCTCCATTGTCACTACCAGCACCCCCAGCATAGCCCTGACCAGAAGTTCCAGAACCGCCAGCACCTCCAGAACCACCCTCAGAACCACCACCACCACCTCCAGAACCACCAGAAGCACCAGCTATACCACTGGCGGCATAGTGACCACCGCCACCACCGCCAATAGTGCTGGTGATAAATGTAGAAGCACTCCCACTGTTTCCAACACTATACCCCCCAGAAGATGATACTGCCGCACCACCAGCACCAATAGTTACTGTGTATGAAGTGCTCGGAGTAAGCGTTGTTCCTGTCACATTGCTATAGCCACCAGCACCTCCGCCGCCACCTCTTATAGTGCCACCAGCACCTCCGCCTGATACGACAATATAATCTATGTCATACGGTGCGGCAACATTACCAGCCGCCCCTTGCCTTGCTCTATCCGCAGTAAATGGCATTATGCAAACCCATTGCCAGATTCCATTCCGTACCAACTTGAGCCGTCACTCAGGAATGAATAAATTGAAATTGTAGTCGCTGATGGTTCTGTACCACCCGACCAGAGAATAGTGCCTGTCCAAGATGGAGCAGTTTTTGCGATAATCGTGAAAGACTTACCTGCTACTGCTGTCGGCATTGTTACCCCAACTTGTGCGGTATTGGTTAGGTTGAAAATAGTACCGTTGCTTAAATTAACCGTGTAAGTGGTTGTTGAATTAGTAACTTGAGTTTCAGTAATACCTTTGAATGTTTGAGTTGCCGTGAATGACTGAACAACATCCAATTTAGCAGTATCAACGTCATAACTCTGCAAACCAAGATTTGCGTCAGCTAATGTTCCAACTTCAATCCATGCGTTATTTGCCGCATTCCTGATTTTCAGTTTGCCGCTTGTAGTGTCTGACCACCACTGATAAGCATGCGTTGTTGTTGGTGATGTGGCATTGCTGTTATTAGACACAATCGCATCTAATACATTATTGATATCTTGTCTAACCGTTGCGCCATCTGCATTAGCAATACTATAATTATGTGTAGCCATTTAACTTAACTCCTGTGCTGTTACAGATAACTCTGAAACATTTATATTATAAATAGGGTCGCTAACTGATAGGTCAGCTTTGAATTGAAATCCACGAGCGGTGTAGGTTGTGACAGTTAATGGCTTCCATACCGACCATGTTGGTGATGCGCTTGGGTCATCGTCCGTATGCCTGACAAACACTTTACAATCACCAGCACCATCTTCAGTTCCATCAAAATCAAGCCATGTGTTGATGAGAGCAGTTCTGTCGTCAAACTTGTCTAGCGGTTGTGCAACAATGCTTGATATTGTCCGTGTCAGTTGTTGCGTCTTAACTGTGCCAGCATCAATGCCCGATGAAAAATAATAAGTGCCGCCAGTATCTACACCACCCTGACCTAAATCAAACAACTCCAAAGAATCAACGTCAGTCCATGAGTCAATATCTACTTGCCCCTGTAGCCGCAATTTAGAATCAACCATTACAGTGTCATCGTGTGTGCCGTTAAAGTTTGGGTGCGCTTGCAATAAACCAACAGTTGAAAATGCTTGTAGCGTTGCCGCTTCAGTTGTTACGGTTGATATATCTGATTGAAGTCCACTTGAGTCAAATGCTCTGGCAATATATGTGCCTGCCAATAATGGCAATGCAACGTTTGTGGCGTTTCCCGATATAATTATACCGCCATTAACACTAACCGACTCTGCCCATGTCGCACCTGACAACAGGCTTGAATGTCGAATCTCAATCTTGCCGCCAACACGAACATCAATATCGGGCGACTCATCCCAAGTTAAAATCGTTAATGATGAAGCAGACTGCGCTTGAAAGTTAGTCAACGCCGATGGTTTTACCGATAATGCGAATATCTCTTGATGAGTGCTTGAAAACTCAGAAGATACACCAGCAGTGTTAACCACTTTTAATCTAAAGTCATAAATAGCTGGCGCAATATCAAGTATTTCTGCTGTTAACCCTTGTGTGGTTGTTACGACTAAATAATCTGTTTCGCTAGATTCTTTGTACTCTAAAACATAATGAGATATAAAGTTTGCTGTGCTTGCAGTCCATGAAATGCTTGCTTTAGCTTTAACTGCCGAACCGTCAAGCGTTTGGTATATAGACTCAGAAACCAATGGAGCAACAGGCGACGCCACAATAGTCATATCTGGCAAATTAGTATTTGGCGTTGCATCTACTGTTGAGATTGTGCCGAAATCATACGTTGTTGCATCGTATTCAACTGCTGTAATCTTAACGTCCGATGTTCCCATCATGGATATTTCCATGACCCGAAATGCCTTGTTAGTCCACGCTGGTGTTGAGTGAGTGATATAGACAACATCGCCAACCTCTGCCCTCATGCCTTTTATGGTTGCATTAAATTCAACCGCTAACTGTTGGCGTGATTGGTTGAGATTAATAGTGGTTATTTGTCGTGCTGTTACTTCATCAGATGTGAATGGCAGTTGAATCTCACGTTGCAACATTAAGTCGTTGTCCAACTCTCTTAATGCTGGTGAATCAATAGTAATGAAATCATCTTGCCATGAGCGGTCTTTGTTGAATATCTTGGCTTTGCAACGATTAAACATAGACGTTTTACTGCCCATCGAAATAGTCCATGAGCCAATAATATTATCTTCATCGAATGTAAACGATGGCGTTTCGACTTTATCAATAACCAGTTTATATTTACCAGCAGAGAAGATTAACATTCCCCGACAACTACTCAATAATTTACGCACCGTTGTCATTGACTCATCGTCAACATTAACAACGCCATTACAAGTATATCGTTTCTGACTTGACCCACCTTTCTCTATCATTTCATCGCAAAAATTAGCGGCTGAAATAATCGCTGTGTCATCTATTTGAGCGGATGGAATACCACGCCCATATCGGTCATTAGTTAAATAATCACGAATGCATAATGCTGGATTATCTGACCAGGCAGTTGATGAATCTCTTGGGTCAAATACTTTAGTGCCTTTTATATCAGCAGTTATTGTTGGAATACCACCATGCCACACATCTTGGTCAAATTTTAATCTTGCATAGATATAAACAACGCCAGATAGTTTATGCTCTGCTGTCCAATCTGCAACACGACTAACCAACACTGAATCAGCACTCTGGTCATCAGCACCTAAATGAACGGTGGTTTCCGCAATTTCGCTGGTGAATTGTGAATCTGTCGATAAGTCATCATTGAAATAAATATTCACAACGCTATCGACTTCACCATCTGCCATAGCCAACACAACATCAAGATGCTCGCCGTCAGCATTAACAAATACCCTAACACCACCAACACGCCTTTCACCATAAACAACATATAATTGTTCTGATGATGATGCCTTGTTGACTAATACTGACTTACCTACATTGGGCGACCTAAAACCATCTAACTGTACAGCGTTGCTCGACATTCCAATTGATGAATCAAGAACACGACCCACACCAACCAATAAACCAGTAAGTGCTAAACCTTGGAAGAATGAGTTGTCAAGGACAGCATTAAAGCCTGTAGCTAAAAGAGAAGCGGCACTTGAGAAAGTTAGTGCAGAACTTGGTGCTGTGCCAGAAATGACATCAAATGTATCTACGTCGTCTTGAAAAAAATCATGGTCTGGCATTAATCAGCACCCCACTTAATATCTTTCATCACTTCTGATGCGAACTCAAAACCCTTGTCATCGGGAAAATAAACTTGTTGCTCTAAGAAATTAGTGTGCCGCCCTGACCGTCTTTCAAAATCAACCCAATGACTAGCCGACTCAATCGCTAATGTACAAGTGCCATCGCTGGGATTCTCTTGGATAACAGGCTTATGGATTCTTCCAGAAAAGATTAATATCGGAGTACCAATTAATGACAACGCTGAATCCAGAAAAGTTTTATACAACCTAACTTCCCTATCAATGTAATTGCGGCTTAAAAAGAATGACAGATAAGTTTTATCAACGCCCGATAATGAAAAACTCAATGTGCCAGTAACCAGTGCTGATGTTTCCTCAACATCGCTAAACCCTAGCATATGCCCTAACCCAACATAGTTGTTGCTGTTATAAGTTATCGTTCTGTTGAAGTCACTTAAATAAGAAACTTCCTCATCCCAATGTATTTCCAACAAATGAACTGGCGCACATTGGTCTGCGTTAATCTCAGCTAATGTGGTGCTATCCGCTCCCCTGTCCACTAGATAACCTCAACCAGAGATAATGAAAACGAGTGCATTTCGTTTATATCCAGCCCTGTTCCCTGACTGTCGCCAGATAGCGCACAAGTAAAAGGCACATTGTTATAAGTAACCGTGTCTGTCGTAGCAACGGCTGAAATCAATGGTGGCTCGATGGCCAGGCTGGTTGTCGCATCAGCCGTCAACATATAAACTTTGCTATGCCCTGAGAACTTGATGAAATCACCAGCTTTCAATGTGCCTGTTAACCCTGATGCTGAAATAGTTGATGCGCCAGCACTTGCCGCACTTGATACGGTTAATGTTCCTGTTGCTGTGCCTGTTGTAGTTGATATTTTTTCTGGCGTATAACTGAAAGTTGAATACCTACCTTTTTGAGCAATTACAAACGCCCATAATGGCGCAAACTCTGTTCTGGTCATTGGTGGGTAGGATGCTTGCAAGACCCATTTCTGCACCCCAAGACTGCGAACTTGCCGCTTCATGCTGTGCGCTTCACTCACCAGATTAGGTGATAACGATGTTACTTGAACACTTCGTGGCTTGGGTGTCGTTGGAAATGCCATTATGCCATTACTCCCTGTCTGCCCTGTCTGCGATATGCTTGGTCAACCATGCCTATAATGGCTTGTTTGTTTTCCATCAAGAAACCTGTACCTGTCTGGGTATCGATGGCGTTTAGGTTGAATGTCACATTTAAATTACCGCCACCGATTTGATGGTTTGGAACTAAATGTCCGTCTGATTTTGGTACAAATATTTCTCTGCCCTGTTCACCAACAATAAAAGGTTTTCCTTTATTTAAACTACCACCAGATGCTTTATGCTCAACACTTGTGACTGCACCGCCAGACGCACCATTAATTAAGCCGCCTAATGTAGTTCCTTTCAATGCTGACTTAATTGACCTAAATAACATCGCCTTAATTATCATAGAGGTTAAATCGCTAATAATAGACAATGCGAAATCTCTGAACGATGCTTGCCCTGTAATTAAAGCCTGTGTCAGTTGAGTGCTTAAACCTGTTGAGAATCTATCAACAAAACCCACCGCTTGCGTGTCAATGTCCGTTAACTTTTCAGACATTGCATCCATCTGAGCATCAAATGATGTGAGGTTTACTATTGGTTTTATTTTTGGTTTGGTTATATCAAAGTTAGATTTAAACCCAATATTATTTAATTCTTTTGTCTTACCAATCGCATCATCAAGTCCAGCGTTGAGAGGTGTGGTAAAAGAAATCACGCCAGCTTTAGCATCCGATAACCAATCTTCAGTAATAGGCACAAATGACTGTATGGTTGGATTTAATTTAGCAAGGTTGTTATTAATAGACTGTAGAAAATCTGTTGCTGATTTGTCAAGCCATGCAAAACCTTTTGCAACACTCACAAAAAATTCCAACATTCCTATGCCCATTTGAAAAACCATATCTCTAGCTTTATCAAAAACTTCTGGTATAACCCCCAACATTTCGTGGAGTCTTGGGTCTTTCACCATCGCCGCAAACAATTTAAACTTGCCTGTAATCCAAATAATGGCTTTCCCGATAGACTCAAATACACCTGTTTCTGCTAAAGCCAGTTTAAACTTAAACCAAGCATCTTCCATCATTGACACGTTGCCAGCATAGGTTGCCGCCATTGCTTTCGTTGCGCCTTTAATATCTAATGCACTGCCGTTAAAAGCATCATGAATGTGCTGGCGTGTTTGCTTGGCGTTGTATTCAACACCCTCTTGAAATCCAAGCATTGAGCGAACGGCTCGCTCCCTAAATATTTCAGCAGATGCTATGCCAGACGATAATGAACGTTGTAATTGTAATGCGGTGTCTTGAAATGAGATGCCTGATGCAACAGAAATGTCGCCAGTAACCGACAACAACCCATTTAATTGCTCAACATCACCAGCAACTGCTAATAATGCTGGTGTGGCTTTTTGTATATCTTGCAAAGTGAAAGGCACTTGTGATGCGTAACCGTCCATGATTTGAAACGCCCTTGCACCATCTTCGACAGAGCCAGTAAGAAACTTCATTCTTATCTTTAATTGCTCAACCTCGGATGCGGCATTGACTATGCCTTTGATAGCGAAACCCGAACCCACGCCAGCCAGAGCAGTCTTAGCAGAAAATGCCGCTCTAGTTACCCCGGCGAGTCCACGATTAACAGATGCAAATGCTCGTTTAGTTCTGTCTTGGGCGGTTATTGTTATTTTAACATCGTTACTTGCCATCGCGTTTCAACTCCAAATGCGCCACCCACAACATAATTTCATCTGTACTAAGTGCCATGATTTCCTCTAATGACTTATGGAGATGTTCTGCCAGATGCAAACAGAACCTTAAGTCATGGTCACTTTTTAGTTTTTTACTGCGTCATCCAAATCTAATTCATCACCACCCATTCCAACAACAATCTGACTGATAACATCTGGGTCAGTCTGATTCATGATTTCTGTCATATCTGCTTTTCTAAACATTCTGTTTCCATCAGCATCTAAGGCGCGAATAATTAACGTCATCACAACAGATTCCGCTTGTTTGTTCGTGTTAGCCAATTTAAGAACTTCACCCTGTTCTTTCATGGTCATTGATGGCTTGTAATATATTACTATCGGCTTTCCTTTGACTTCCCATTCTGGAACAACCAGTTGCGACAAGCCTGATGAAAGCCTGTCGCGGAACTGGGTTTTAGCCGCATCTAAAATATCAGACATTAACTAGCATCACCCCAAGTGAGGTCGCCATTACCAGTAAAGCTAAATGATGTTTCCACGATGCCATCAGTTGCGGCGTTAACACTTGCGCCCACAACTGTTGCTGTGCCTGTCGCATATCTGTCGCCAGTAGTTGCTCCCTCTGGATAAAAGTTTATCGTCACAGATGCGCCATTGGCTAAAGCCACCTGTCCATTTGTGTCCGTTTCATCCCAAAAACAATCTGCTGAACCTGACCATTTCATTAATCCAGTAACATGGGTTTCTGACGAATCACCCAGCGTTGTGGTATCAATAGTGTTTGCTGTTTCTTCGATGCTATAGCTTTTAAGTTCCGCAATAGTATTTGCGCCAACTTGAACTACGCCCTCAGAGCCTTTATGAGTTGCCATCTTGTTTCACCTTTTTAGCCTTAGATTTAGGTTTTGATGGTTTGATTTCTTGCCAACCCATCGACTTCATTCGCTCAACCGCCCTATCTTCAACATTGATGACAGTGCCGCCTTTGCCAATTCTCATTTTCATTAGGTTGTTCCCCTAACATAATTGTATTCAATACGGACATTCATAATAATGCCGCCCACAGGGTCAATAGCACCCTCGTCTGTTCCGACTTCTGTGACTTGTGTATCTAACGCATAACCACCGCGCGTTCTATCGGTATCAAGCACTTCTTCAATACCCTCAATTAACTCATTTCGTGCTGTGTCTATCGCTGCACTTTTAACAAAGCCAATCACCCGATAATTAACCACTGCCGCACGTTTAGAAGATGATTCATTTATGGTGGAATCTTCGCGCGTTTCTTCGCCGCTCTGAATCCAACACGCTGGAAACTGTGCGTTGCTCAATTTCTCGAAATCAAAAGGATTGCGCTCCACCTTTTTCAGCGTAATTGGGGTGGTCATCCCTGACAAAGTAGCTACCAGATTCGCGGCAATAGATTCACGAATACTCATAACTGTTTCCCAAAGAATCGAACCAAACGCTTTTCCTCATCTGGCTTAAAACCAAACCATCTGCGTTGTTTGTCGGTATTAGCGATTTTCTTTTTATCGAGTGCGCCTGTTGCTGAGATAACTGCCTTACTGCGCGTTAGTTTCGTAATCGTTAAACTACTCCACATTTTTCCAGTACGGTTTAAATCCACAAAAGCTACTTGTGCTATAGGTTTTATGTTTTGCCTATCCCACGCATAACTTTCAGAATAAGGCTTAAAAGCACCCTTTAAACCCTCCCCTACCTTTAGACGGTCAAGCAAAATATTAATGCCTAGTGTTGCCGTTCTGCCTAACGCCTTACCAACTTTCGCTGGTTGCTCTCTAACGATAGCCGCCAACTTCCTATCAAGCTGGCTTTTATCTATTTTCAAAGCAATCATCGTGATAATCTGCCGTGATGCACTGCAACCTTTTCAGCGTTAGCCACTGAGCCGTCACCATCTGCATCATACTCAACGCCATCTTTTAGGATTTGCTCAAATTCCTCGTCAAACCGTGACCGATAGAATTTAATCATTTCCATAAATCTGTCGCCATCGCCCCAAGTGGATAACTTAGGCAAAGCATATTTCCACAACACAATAAAAGCTGAACACCTAGTGAACTGAGACTCGGTTAGTTTGCTAGAATTTAATTCGCCAGTTCTACCAGTTTTCGCCCACCAAGTGTTCCGCAACTCGCGCTCAATATCAGCTTGACCCTTTGCGTGTTCCGATGTGAACGCAGAGATGCCAAGCGATAAAATGTCAGGTTGAAGTGCCGTAAGGTCACTATCTTGTGACATTGCCATAATGGTTATAGACCAGCGTCAAAGTAGAGTTCACAACCCATTGAGTCTTGAAGTTCGCCAACACCATAAGCGGCAGTTGCGTTCAGTTCCCAACCACGAATACTTGCATCGCGTTGTGGCTCAATTTTAATATCCCATTTGAGTGCTAACCCTAATGCGGCTGGTACAAACATTGCGCCTTTAGAATCACCAGAACCATCAATGGTTATATTTGCTGATTCATAAATATCAACGCCAGCTAGTGTGCCAACATATCCAGAACGCATTGCCGCATTCTGAGCATCGCCGCCATTAGGGTTAGCGAATGTGTTGGTTAAGTTAGCTTTGAGGTTGTAGGCTTGGTATGGATGAATCACAGCAACTGGTGAACCGATTGCGTTATTAGCGCGTAAGGTTGCCGCCGCTTTGAATATATCAGCCGCAGTTAGCTCAGTTGTGGTTGCGCCGAATGAAGTGCTAAAACCATCGAACAAAGCAATTAAATCTTCGTCCATCTTCTTAGCGATACCCTCGCCCAGCACACGACCTAAATCTCCAGCAACATCACGCGCTGATGATTGAGCCGCTAAATCGGTCAATACTGCTTGCACACCAACTTCTGCAACAGTAATAGATACATTGCTTGTTGATACCGCAGTTGAGGACATATCTGAACCCTCAGTCAACGCCGCCGCCGATACTGCTGGATATATGGGTACTTGGATTGTCTTGCCAGAATCACCAGCAAGACTGTAATTTGTAACTAGATTCCGAACAAGAGATTGTTCTTGTGCGGTGAATGTCGCTTCAGCGATGATATTTGAAAATAAATCATCGAGCGTGGTTGTAGTTGAAGATGCCATTTAGTTTTCCCTAAATAAATAAAATAATTTAACTAGGGATGGCAATTTGGGTTTACCGAACACCTCTCCCTATAGACTTTCTGAACTCACGATATTCGTCATGATTCATTTCAGCCACAGGTTTAGGTGTCTGCGTTCCACCGCCAACTTTACCTACACTGCCAGCACCCGATAAAGATGCCTTAACAAAATGTGGGTTCGTTGTTAAAAAATCACTAACTAAGTCAGTAACTTTTTTCATTTCTCCTGTGTCACCATACAGCAAAACCCCTTGTTTGTCAATGACTTCCACATTACCGTCATCCCCAAGCCTAACTTGACTCCGCAACAATGAAGCTACTTGGTCAGGTGATACGGCGTTTAAATTACTCGCTGTGCGTAACAATGAACCATCAACTTCTATCTCTGTTAACCTGTTTTTCAACTGGCTAATTTCATCATCTTTCTTGCCCACCGTGTTTTTCAATATAGCTTCAAAATCACCACGCTCTTTCTGGCGGTCAACCTCTGCCTTTTCTTGCTCATCTTGCCAGCCTTTGTATGCGTCTAAATCAACGCCAGCATATTTCTTGTCGTATTTCTTACGCTCACGCGCCAATCTATCGGAAACCATTTTATCCACCTGTTCTTGTGTGAACTCTGGTGCTATTGGTTCTTCAATTACCTCTTGCTCTTTTTCTTCTGCCATTGTGTTTCCTTAATTAGAAAAATAATTTACCTTTATCATATTCTTTCTGGTCATCCTCAGATAACTTGGCATATTCATCGTAAGGTTTGCCCTCGTCTATAGCATCAGCTATGCCATCAATTACAGCTTCAGGGTCATCCCAGAACATACCAATAATATTCGGCTCAACACCAAACTTTTCAAGATGTTCTTTAATCAAATCATCCATCTTGCACCTCGCTCATTATTACCTCAAATTCTTTAGTCATATTAGGGAACATTTGTTTTGCGTGACTCCACCCCTTTTCATTACCGCTTGACCATATCTCAAACATATTTGCAAAGTTTTCAGTCAACTGACTTTCTGAATAATTACTATATTTTTTAGTCATAAAATTGTAGCCGTAATATGATTTCCCATGCCCAACCATGAAGAAATCAGTCTGAAAAGAACCTTTTGTTAGGCTATCAACAATGTCTGACATACCTTTTAAATATTCCTCTTTTGGCACATATGTTGCGCCTTTCTTTCTGCCCTTTCTACGACCCCTCGTATAAAAAACATCCTCTTTAGTTGCCCAATCATTACGCAAATCCCCCAAATGGTCATGCTCCCTTTTAGCGGCAGTCCTCCGCTCGTCAGGTGTCGCGTCATCATCTAACCCATACGAAAACCCTAATCTCTTTGCATCCTTTTTACTGGCATCATATAACCGCTCTGACGATGTAAATAATTTTCCAGTTGGCGCGTGTGGTTTGTATGTGCCTAATTGGTGGTCGATAAAATGACCGTATTCATGCCTAAAGGTTCTGTCCTTAGTTGACGATGATAATTCTTTTAAATAGGGTCTATAAACACCTTTCCCACGCACAATAGATTCGGGTTTTGCCAGTTTATTAATCACCATTTTTGCGTCAGGTCGTAGGGTTTTTACATGATTATCGAACTTGCCTTTAGGATAACCAAAAGTAACCTCTTGGACAGGTTGTTGAATAGGCTTATCTTCAACCACCTCATCAACAGCATCTTCGTCAAATACCGCTCTGAAATGATGGCGACAGTTATAACCGCCACGCGCAATAAATGGGTCGCTAGATGATTTCCCTGCCCAACTATTATTTGCCCATTCATCCCTGATTTCTTGTTCTGTCATAACACGCCCGATATGGTCTTTACACCATTGGCGCGTATCCTCAACAACCGTTCCAAAATACTCAAATTGTTCAGCACCCAATTGGTTAGCCATCTTCATATTAATTGACGCTGAATACTGCATTAATCCATCGTGTAGTTGTTGCGTTGCATAACGCCTGAGATTGTTGCCAACCCTGTCGCGCGCATACTTGGTATGCAGCTGTTCAACTGCTGAATCAATAGCACTTTCCATTGCTGGGTCAAACTTATTCTCAGCAATGAACTCAACCAACTCTTGCGCTTCAGCATCATTGGTCTGAATATACACGCCGTTGATTTGCTGTTGAACCGACCTAATTGAATCAGCCAATGGTTTCGCTGTTAGTGTGTTCTGGTATATTTCCCTACTAATGGAATCAATAAAGGTTTCAGCCACATCCTCAAAGCCTTGGAATGTCAGCTTTTTAAGTTGCCTGACAATGGAGCGGTCAACCGTCAGCAAGGCTTCATCAATGCCAGATGCGCCATACATTTCAATCAACGATTTCTCAGCACCGTCAAAGTTCGCAATCGCTTTATGCACATCGGTCAGCACTTCCTTTTCAACTGCTTCACGCAATGATTGGCGCATACCCAAAGCAAACTGCAAATCAAATAACTTGTCTGCTGATGTTGGCGCACTGGCTAACTTAGTGACAATAGACTTTTCAAACTTAACAAGCGACTCGTTTAAAAGCCGCTCGTATTGGTCAGCCAGTTTTTCCAGTGTTCGTGCGTGTCTATTCGATGCCATCAGTAAACTCACCGACTACAATGGTATTTGCTTTGATTTGGCTTAATGCTTCATCAAGTTCCGTATCTTTAAGAACCAGTTTCGCAATGCCCTCATCAACACCGTGAACAAATGCCGTTGATTTAATCCCTGATGCTTTGGCGCGTTGCAAGAAATCCAGTTCAGCACCTAAATCATGTAAATCAAAGTCATTGTTATAAACCGCCAGCACTTGGTTTTCAATACCTTGCCATTTCGCGAAAATATCCCAGATTTGTTCTTCAGCTAACGCTAATAATGACGCTTTCTCAGATAGCCTTGCATTTAACAGCTGAAACTCGGTTTGTAATGCCACACCGCTCTTTGTCTGCGCTTCAGTTGCTCTAACTGCACCCATGTGCGCCATTCTGTTAATAGCTTCAACTTCGTCCGTTATACACGCTCTAATTGCGTCTAGGTTAGTTCCAGAGGGTTGTAACAAATACGGCTTCAAACCAGCATCAAGGTCGTCATCCATCTGAATGATTGCGCCAGCCCCAGCCGTTGCATCTGTTCCCTGTGTTTTAACCAGTGACGGGTGGTTAGTAATACGAATTAACTGCTCAATTTCAGATAGCTTGTTGTAGATGCTTTTCTGCTTTAAAGCAATGTCGCCAATGTCCGAAATACCTGTGCCGCGAATAGGTGAGCGTTGTGCGTATAAACACACCGCTGGAATCATGCCCAGTGGGTTATCAATGTCGATGACTTTCTTTTCCTCGTCACCAATAACACTCCACCCCTCAATCTTATCGTTAGTCCATACCCGAAAGAATTGCTCATCCCCCTCAACCCATTCCCTGACTTTCAGATAGGTTAAAACATATCGTCCAGACTCAGCCCGTTCATAACGCCAATCAAACACATTCTCTGGCGTAATTAACTGGATGTAAGGTCGAATATCTTGGTCTAATTCCTCTGCCCTAGTTTTAGCATTGGATGGCGGCTTATCAACCAACAACCAGCAATGCCCATAAACGCTTGCCCAGATTTGTGCATCACGCATAAACTCATTCAGTTCGCGCCCGTCTAAATCAGCATCAGCAAGGAAAGCGTTAACGGCTGGGTCATCGCCTAAATTACCCAAGTCGCGTTTTGGTGGTACGCGCCAGACAAAACTAGAGAATATCTGCACGACATTTCTGCAATGGTTGTCGATGGGCGTTAAATCTATCCGCTTGTTATATTCATCATTATCCTCAAGTGTGTATTTAATTAAATAATCACCGTCTTGGTAATCCTTGCCGCCTAAGAAACTTCGCAAGTGAAATTCCCACAAACTTGCGTTGCCGTTATAAATATCGTTCTTTTCAGTAATAGCCATAATTTAAGTCCATCGTGTCATTGGTTGTTCATCATAGGATTTCTTTATTGGATGTAAAAAATCCACCGCATAGCCTAAAGCATCGTTCATGTGGTCAAACCCAGAATCCTTTTCTGGTTGTGAAGTTCCCTCTTTATAAATGTGCCTTTCTAAGCACCTGATAACCGTGTTGCATTTCGGGTCAACGAACAAGTGCCGCTCGCCCTTGCCGTTTAATAACCGTGAGTTAACTGCGTTGATTCTATCCCTAACAGCCGTGTGCTTATTCCGCACCCTTACCCTGTAGCCAGCGTTTTCCATAATACTCAAATCAGTCTTGCCGCCAGCACTGGTTTTCCGTTGCCGACAAGCTGGGTCTGGGTAAAGCGTTGCCTTGTCTGTTGTATATCCGCGCTGGTGTAATTCATCCATCAACTCAGCCGTATTACTGCCAAAGATAACCACCTCATCCAACACGCTCATCGTTGTGCCATCAATACCCAGAACCACTGCGCTCATCGGGTTAATGTTCATATCAATGCCGATGTGATATTGCTTGGTTTTATGGGTTTGCTTAACGGATTCTTTGCGGTTGAAGTTGTAATAGATGATGCCCTCATAATTCACAAACTGCGCCTCATACTCTTGCTGGAATGTTCGCGAGTCTAAATCGGATTTAGCCGATTCAATTTCTTCGGGCGGAACATAACCGCCATCAAGCGTGGTGTACTGGAACGAATCCCAACCATCAGCACCGTCAATGCCCCTTGTCCATAAATCATAGAAGTGGTTTCTTCCCTTGGGTGAGCCAATAAATAATGCTCTGCCGCCAGTATCAGATAATGTTGGACGCAAGACATGAAACCATGCGTCAGGGTGCATATCAGCAAACTCATCAAGCACAATAAAATCTAAGCCAACGCCACGCAAACTGTCGTAATTATCTGCCCCTTTTAGCGCAATGGTTGAACCGTTCCTAAGAGTCATCTTCAATTCGGTTTCGTGTTTCTTAGAAATGTAACCGCTTGGAATGGAATCGTTCAGCATTTGCCATGCGATTTCCTTTGCTGATTTGTAGGTTGGCGCAACATAGTAAACTTTAGTCTTGCGGTCTAAAGCCACGCGCAATAACTCCACAAGCGACAGCGTTGTTTTGCCGAACCGTCTACCAGCCACAACCACCCTAAAGCGGTCATCACTATCAAATATCTTTGACTGCGCTTTACTCAGAATCACGAACTACCTTTATATCCATTTTAGGTAAATCAATCACATCAGCATCATGATTTTCTTTCCACTTCGCTCTGGTCTTTAGCCAGAAGAATGTTGCGGCTGGTACTTTGCCTGATACTGCCATTTTATAAAGTGTCTGCCCGACATTCATATTTGCAATATCAACACCGTTGTCTAATTCATGTCTGTAATATTTGATAAGTGTTTTTCTGCAAATACCCTCTATTCTCGCAATGCTTGTTGTTGGTATGCCGCAAGCTACCATCATGGCTATCCTACGCCTTGAATCTTCGTCTGGTATGTATGCTATACCCTGTCCTTTTTTCTTTTTTTCCATCTTTTATAATGTGTAAAGTTACGACAACAATTCAGCTTTCTTACCAGTGAAATCTTCCCACCGCTTAACAATCACATCGCAATACTTCGGGTCTAGTTCCATCAGGTAAGCGTTGCGGTTGGTCTTTTCACAAGCAATGAGGGTTGAGCCAGAACCACCGAATAGGTCAAGCACAGAACCCACATCCTTGAAATAATCGAACGCCCACACAGCTAGTGCAATAGGTTTCTGTGTGGGATGAATTCTTGCTTGCCCACGCTCTGAGTCTTTCATTAATCCCTTCCATAAGTGTCGGAATATTCGCACAGAATTATACTCGGATTTAACCCATGCCATTTCGCAGTCGGAATTCAAATCTTTTTGCTTATCTTCCACCCTCTTATCCCAAATAAACCAGTTGTTCGATTGAGGTAGAGAGTGACAGTAATAATTAGCACCCCACCACACTTGTCTAGGTATGCTCATCCCATCACAAATATTAAACGCATCAATAGCGTATTGTATGCTGTCATCTTTGAAGTCCTCATACTTAACTCCTTTCCTTAACGAATTTTTCCCATTCCTGTTTCTTCTGTCACCTTTCTCATTGATGCCATAAGGTGGGTCGGTGAATACCATGTCAGCCTTAACACCACCCATCAGCAACTCAACCGCATCAATGCTGGTGCTATCTCCACACATCAACCGATGATTGCCAAGTTGGTATATGTCGCCCAGCTTGGTGGTCGGTTCTTCTGGCACTTCTGGCACAGCATCTTCATCAGTCAATCCCTCAACTTCCAAAGGAAACAGCGCATCTAATTCATCAGCATCAAACCCAAGCAAATCAATATCAAAATCTAAGGCTTGCAATCCCTCAATCTCAACCGCTAACAAATCCATATCCCAGCCAGCATTTAACGCCAGTTTATTGTCAGCGATAACATAAGCCTTTTTCTGCGCTTCAGTTAAGTCGCCCAACCTAATACACGGCACTTGCTCAATTCCTAACTTCTGCGCTCCCTGTAATCTGCCATGACCAGCAATAATGCCGTTCTCATTGTCGATTAATATCGGGTTAGTAAAACCAAACTCTTTTATGCTTGCCGCTATCTGTCCAACCTGTTTATCGTCATGTGTCCGTGAGTTGTTTACATACGGTATTAAATCGCCTGTCGCTAATTGCTCAATCTTCATAATTACCTTTGGTGTTTTATTTCTACGCCATCATGCAAATCGTACTTTCTGCCGCACTTTTCAGAAATACAAACGCGCTCATTTCTACTGTAAAACGTTATCAACCCACCACCACACCAACATCGCTCAATTGACCTGT